>Ga0334882_1000479_pt1 | contig 62293 bp, 98 predicted proteins | sample GraSluR1_MG_5_FD_207226 | JGI IMG/M metagenome (GOLD analysis project Ga0334882, IMG submission 207226) | Sludge microbial communities from methane-producing bioreactor in Wageningen University, Netherlands - Granular Sludge_15_04-R1 | ecosystem: Engineered > Bioreactor > Anaerobic >... | reverse complement strand
CAGTACCTCTATGGCGTACTTTATTTCTAGTTGTATATAGAAATAGTAACTTTAAGAAACAAACTGCGGATATGGTGCTAGCGGTAGCATACTACTTTGCCAAAGTAGTGGCATCGGTTCAAATCCGATTATCCGCTCTAAGTCGAGTTCTTACTATAGAAAAGACGTGAAATACTAGTTATGCGTTAACGCTAGGTGTGACCCCTAGACTCGGCTCTAATGCTCTTGTGGTGGAATTTGGTAGACACGCTTGGCTTAGAACTAAGTGCCCTAGGGGTGTGGAGGTTCGAATCCTCTCAGGAGCACCTTAGAGACCGCTAAAGGAATGAGCTTTTAGCTGATACTCTATAGTAATCTCCCTGCGATGCGGGGAACTTGCAAACCTGATTCAAGCCTTGTCCTCTGGCTAACTAATAAGAGGACACACGATGCGGGCGGGAGGTAAGTTATCTCAAGGGTCTCATACGCCCTCTAAAGTCGGTGCGATTCCGATGCCCGCTACTATGCCCGAATGGTGAAACGACTATGGCGTACTATGGTGAATATGGTGTAGCGGTAACACGCAATACTGTGAATATTGTATCGTGGGTTCGAATCCCACTATTTACCCTAAAGACCTTTACTGCAACAAAACTATCTCCAATGGGTAAAACCATATAAGCCTGATACGTTTAAGAGGTCTTGACAAATAGAGAAATGTGTGCTATAATTCTTCTTGTGAATAAAAGTTATTCACAAAGGAAGTAAGCCTTCCTGATGCAAATGGCATACATATCTTGCTCAAAATGAGATTTTTCTCAGTTCGAATCTGAGGGAAGGTATGAGCCGAAGTGGTGGAATTGGTTTACACATGCGCCTTAAGAGCGCACTCCTTCGGGAATGTGGGTTCGAATCCCACCTTCGGCATAGAGAAAGAGGAGTAAGTGGAAGAGATTAATGTAGAAAAACTAACAGAAGATATTAATAAGGTCGTAGACGCTTTGTGGGTAGGGATTGAGGCAGATGTTCCCGTTGTTTTAAAGCCAGAAGAGGCTCAGACACTGGCTATATATATTAATTTACTAACAACTGCTTTTGAAAATATAAGTTTAGATAATTAGATTAGGGCACATAGTATAATTGGGAGTACATTACCTTTGCACGGTAAAAGTTCGGATTCGAGTTCCGATGGGTCCATAGTTTGTCCATAGGTTTTTCCCCGTTTCCTACCAAAAAACGGAGGTACAAGCGCCATAAGCATTAGCGGTGATGCAACTGGCTTTTAACCAGTAGAACAAGGTTCAAGCCCTTGATGGCGTATAGCAGACAGAAGCGAAAATAAAAAACGGCATTGGGTAGCTTGTAACAGGTTCGATACCTGACCAGAGACGCTAAGTGTCTTTGAGTAAGCCAAGAGCTTTTGCTCGGACTGTCTGGTTAGTTATTCTCCCCTAGCTCAATTGGTAGAGAGCTCGCCTGTTAAGTGAGAAGTTCCTGGTTCGAACCCAGGGGGGAGAGCTAAAGGCGGTTAGTGTAATGGTAACACGTGACACTTTGAATGTCAAATTAGAAGTTCGAATCTTTTACTGCCTGTAGAGAAAAGGAGAATATATGAAGACTGCTAATTATTGTAACTTATTCGGTGAGCACAAGAGTTATCCTTGTCCCTGTGGCTATGGACATTGGAAATTTGTAGAGTATATTCATCATGGTGAGAAAAGAATGGTACGAGAGGATTTGAAAGGACTAAACGCAGATTTTTGTCTGTGCCACTCTTGTGCAAAGTTCAAGCCTAATTCTACGGATAATTGCGAGATAGCCAGTGGACTACACGCCTTTATTATTCGTAACCACGCTTTAGCTATTATTTGGGACTGTGCAGAGTTTGCCCCTAATTTTTGATACGCTTGTTGATGAGATAATAGCTGAGAGGGATGAACTATTGAAGAGGTTAGGCGATATGTAATTATTGGAAAGTGTGAGCTATCGGTAAGCTCGGCTCGTCTGCTAAACGAGTGTGGTGTAAAAGCCACTCAAGGTTCGACTCCTTGGCTTTCCGCTAAGCACTCATAGCTCAAGTTGGTTAGAGCGCTGGTCTGTCAAGCCAGAGGTTGCGGGTTCAAGCCCCGTTGAGTGCGCTAGAAAGGAGCACTAGTATGAAGAAGAAGATTTTAGAAAAGCATATTAGGCTTTTAGAGCGAGTTATTATTATGCAACGAGAAGAAATAAAGCATCTTAAAAGACTTGTGTATGGAGAGAGGTCGAATATACTTATTATTTCCAACCCTAATCAATTTAATAAGGAGTATGATGAAGAAAATTATTATTAGTCTGTTGTTAGTATTAGTTGTGTGTTTCTTCCCTTTATATTCTGTCTTCGGGCAGGGGGGTGAGGGAGCGGTCTGTACTGGATATGACATCAAAATAGATGTCCCAGGGACTCATCATATTGGAGTAATTATTGTGGCGGATGCTTATGCGGCTGCGTGGGAGGCAAATACTGGATATGAGATTACGGGAGCGTGTGTTAAGATTGGTGGACCCTCTGGTGGGAGTCTAATTACTTTTGGTGGTGGGAGTGGTTCTTACCTTTATGACAAGTATGAAATTAGTCATGTTGCAGTAAGCTTTAGACCTATTCCTACCAGTACTCTAGAGTCTACTCCTACTAATACTGTTGAACCTACTCCTACTAATACTTATGTACCTGAGATTACTCCTACAGTAGAAATCACCCCCACTAGGGGAATAACTACACCAGAACCTACTTCTATGCCTATGCTGGCTTTACAAACAGGTCCTGCTGGAGGTCCCGCCCTACTCTCAGTTTTAGCGATTTCTTTTATAGGACTGAGTGGTATATTCTTGAGAAAGTATTTTAAAAATTGACCCTTGACAAATAAATAAAACTGTGGTATACTATAGTCATAAGATGAAAGACCCGCTAACTGCAACCAATTAAACTTTTTCTATAGGAGAAAACAAGTTGACCAGTTGGGTCTTGACAAGTTATAAGAAGTGTGGTAGAATATATGATATAGAGAGGCTCTTACAGCAACCCTAAAAATACTCTGACCTGAAAACAGACCAATTTTTACGAGCCTCGTGGAATTATTGAGAAGATGGAGTAATAATTTAGACCCCTACAGCAACCCAATACCTAGCTTAACGGATAAGCATACAACTATTAATTGTAAGAAGAGGTTCGATTCCTCGGTTTTAGGGTCTAGTGGAATTTTATAAGGAAAGACACTCACAGCAACCCAACTACCTCTGTTCAAGGAGAGATTGTAGGTTCGAGTCCTACTGAACCTTTCGGGGTTCATAGCCTAAGGGAAAGGCGCTGAAAATGTGTCTTGAAAATAAGAAAAGGAGTTGTGAAATGGAATTTGCAAAGGCAGTAAACAGATATAAGAATTATACCCGAACAGAAAACAATTCGATTGCGCTGAAGACAACCGAGAGCGCTTTGCTCGACCTCTTCGCTACTGCGGGTACCCTTCGTGAGAAGGATGTTCAACACGTTGCTGACGCTCTTGATTTAGCTCTCGCAGAGAACACTCTTCTTGGTACAAAGCTTGTTTTCTACACCCGTAATGTTCGTGGTGGTTTGGGTGAGCGTGCTACATTCCGCAAGATGTTAGTGGCTTTAGCATGGAATCATCCTGAGATTATGAAGCTGAACATTGACCTGATTCCTCATTTCGGAAGATATGATGATTGGTACAGTTTGGTGGATACTCCATGTGAAGAAGATATGTGGAACGCTATGCGTAAGCAAATCATTGAGGATTTGGAGAATTTGGCAGAGGAAAAGCCCGTTTCTCTTTTGGCGAAGTGGATGAAGAGTGTTAATACTTCTTCAAAGCGCTCACGCAGATTAGGAAAGATGACTGCTCAATCACTTCACTTATCGGAGAAGGAATATCGTAAGATGCTATCTGTTTTACGGGCACACATTGATGTTGTTGAGAAGAAGATGTCCCGTAATTTGTGGAGTGAGATTGACCATGAGGCAGTGCCCTCATATGCTATGAAGAATTATCGTAGAGCTTTTTTCAAGCACACTCCTGAGGCTTTTGAAGAGTTTATTGAGGAAGTAAAGACGGGAGAAAAGAAGATTAAGGCTTCGACTTTATATCCTTATGATATTTTGAAGGGTGCAAATCTGGGTTGGGTTGGTTACAGAAGTAATTTTAGTATTCATCAAGATGATGTACTTAGTGAGCAGTGGAAGGCTTTACCAGATTATGTGAAGGAAGGTCAAAACGTACTGGTGATGGCGGATACTTCGGGCTCAATGACTTCAGAAGGCGGTCTACCACTGGCAACCTCAATCAGTTTAGCTCTTTATTTTGCAGAGCGTAACAAGGGAGCCTACCACAACTTATTTATGACTTTCTCTGAAAGACCATCCTTTGTACATTTGGATGATAAGATGACTCTAAAAGAGAAGGTGGAGTGTATTCCTTGTATTATTGCCAATACCAATCTAGAAGCAGGGTTTCAGTTGATTTTAGATGTGGCGATTGCTAACAAGGTTTCACCAGAAGAAATGCCAGTATCATTGGTTGTAATTAGTGATATGCACTTTGATGAAGGTACGTGTGGGACACATTTGGACACCTTCCATAACAAGATGAAGTCCAAGTTTGAACAAGCAGGTTATGAAATGCCTACACTTATTTATTGGAACGTGGCTACTAGAGCTAACATCTACCACGTAGATAAGGATGAGAAGAATGCAATTTTGGTTAGCGGTCATTCTGCTTCAACCTTTAGGGATGTACTTTCGAACATTGGTCGTACTCCTTACGATTTCATGGTGGAGACATTGAGTAACCCGATGTATGATGTAGTTAGAGTTTAGAGGTTCATTTGCCATGAGAGATAACGGATAAGTTGTTTCTCATGGCATTTTTATTATAATAGGAGATAAGAAATGAAATCTCAAAAAATTGAAACAAAAGTAGAATCACCCACATTATCTATTAACCCACAGCCAAGAGATATTACTTGGCACTCTGGCTCACAACTACCTGTAAAGGGGGATTACTTGGTGGAAGTGGTTGTAGAAGAGCGTAAAGTACATATGATTTACACCCATTATATCTATTGGGATGGGGAAAACCCTTATGTATACAATAACAATAACTACGGGGAAGTTTTTATGATGGATGATATTCTAAGTTGGGCGTTTGATGGAGACGATATTTAGGAGATAACTATGTCTTATAAATGTGATAATTGTGGTGCCCCACAACCAGACAATACTCAGCCCACGAGGGCAATAACAAAGACCCGCAGAAAGGTCTATCCTCAGCGCTTCAAAAAGGTTGACTACGGACCGCCCATTGTAATTGATAATGGCGGAAAGGGGTGGGAGATTGTGAGTGAGCAGAGTTTGTGCCCGTCTTGTTTCATGGCTTATGAAGAAATGAGTGGTAGATGATTGCCATGCTCACTGGCGAAGTAAAGCTTGTAGATTTACAAGGTAGATATATATTCCTCAACGTGAGTCGAGGAATATCTTATTTGGTATATGTTGTTCAAGAGGTCTTGGATAGGCTGGCAAATCCTGAATACAAAAACTCAGAGCTGTCCCTTTATGTCTTCACAGTCTACAAAGAGAATGACGTAAAGCTGTATGGCTTTGAGGCTCTTGAGGAGCGTAATATGTTTGAACAACTACTCTCCGTAAAGGGCGTTGGTCCTAACACTTCCATGAGCATCCTATCACAACTAACTTTAGAAGAGATTATCCTTGCTCTGGATGATGCCGATAATGGCTACAAAGTGTTTGCCTCTGTCAGTGGTATTGGAGAGACTACAGCAAAAAACATTATGTCCAAACTTGGATAGGGAATTTTCAACCAGAAAAAATTAAAAAATCGAGTAGAGACGTTAGGAAAAAGACTATGCGAAATATTATAATACATTATACCCTTACTGCTGAAGTATTACACGTTTGTCCTAAGTGCCAAGAAGTCACTCTAAGCCCTTGGGAAGCAAGCGCAGATGAGGGGTGGGAAGGCACCCTTCAATACTGAGACTATGAATTCCTTTTCAAAGAGGTTATGAACAAGCGAGCTGTTGTTCCACAAGAGGGAGACACAATTATTATTACAGGCTCTGTTTTTATTCCAGTAGGAGATATTTATGAGATTATTTAGGAGAAAGCCACGAGTAGCAAAGGTTATTATAGAACCAAATGGCGTGCAAAGTACCACTTGCCCTTATTGTAAGGCTAATATGCGCCATATCTATAAACACATAACCCTTATGCACTGTTGGAATTGTGATAAGGTGATGAAACTTGAGAGGGAAGAAAAATGACTTATACAATTAGTATCGAGCACCCAGGCGGAAAGGCTACAATCTTAGGTTGTCGTGGCGTTACCATAGAAGATGGAGTATTATCTTTTTGGACTTTAGCAGAGCTTGAGGGTATGAACATGACCTACGAATTTCGTATACTACCTAAAACTAAAATACTTATAGAAAGTAGTAATGAGTATGACTAAAAAACTGAAAACTTGTCCCTTCTGTGGCGGAAAGCCTAAATTATATAAGAGTGGTAGTTGGGGTTCGTACCACACATCCATAACAGAAACACATATGACTTTATCAAACTTCAAGTTCGGTGACTCTTGGTTTGTAGAGTGCCAAGCTTGCCACGTCAGTAAGTGTGGACATAGTGAGGATGAGGTGGTTGGAGAGTGGAATAAGAGGTGGAATGGCTAAGAAGTACTGGTATCTATTTCATGTGTGCTACTGCCCCGTGTGTGGCTACTTAGATGTGTGGAAAGAAAGAATCTACAATAAACCTAAACCAGTTAATGAGGATGAACGCTATGATTGGGAGATTATGCAGAACCATTACTGCTGGCTATAAAAGAAGGGGGATTGAGGGTATATATCAATAGGGTAAAAATTTTGGGGGAAAAATTTGCGAGAGGCTAGCCGCGTACTTTGTACAAACCTTATACACGCCCAACATTAACGAATTGTTAACAGCAGGTTAACAATAGGTTAACATCGAGTTAACAATAGGTTAACGAATTGTTAACGAATTGTTAACAGATTGTTATCCATATGTTAACAGGATGTTAACGCCTGGTTAACAACAGGTTAACAACAACATTAAAACAACATTAAAATTCTGGCAGAAACTCTAATCTAAATTGGTGTATTTTACTCTTGACGTATATTAACCCTAGTGGTAATATTAGGTATATTCAATTTTAAGGGAGTAGCTCCAATGACTACTAATGAGACTAAAATTGTCCAGATTACCCCAGATATGACGCTGGCTGAGCTTGAAGCTTTGGGCTGCAAGGTTGCTATATTCGAGACGAGCGATACCACGCCATTAACAACTGCTTTAAGATATGGGAGACGTGATGAAATTGCTGAAATTTACGCTCCCTCGAATTGGCTAAAATCGTGGAATTGGCAATCCGCTCATTTTGGTGCTGGCGCTTGTGATTATGAGATGATTACCGAAAACATTGGCTTTTCGGACGGTGGGATTAAGCGAATAATCGCATTACCTGCTGAATTAAACGAGCTGGTGAACGTCATCGAGACAGCGCAGGAATTAGGACAATTTTTATCCGAATACTTCGGGGAACCCATCGAGATTTTATTCTGTGGCTATGGTCGCCAGAATAAAGGTAGGGCTCCCATCGAGCGTAAGATTGAAACCACAGTCAACGAGTACCATCGAAACAAGAGGGCTTGACAATCCCGATAAAATCGAGTAATATTAAATCATCAAACAGAAACAATCAAGAGAGAGAGATTAAAATGACAGAAAAAACCTTCACAATCAACTACTGGACACGCTCAGATGCACGAGCAACAGCAACAGTAACCGCTAACACACAAGCGGAAGCAATCGAGAAGCTTGGTTACGATTGCGCTCAGGTTCAAAGTGTGAGCGAGCACGCTCCCATCAAAGAGCGAACAATTGTTCGCCAGCAGGTGCTAAACCTTAATGGTGAGATTGTAGAACAGGAGTTCTACTTATCGGATGAGTACGGGAACCCTGTGTAATTAACAAAACGTTAACATAAAAGCCCTTGACAATTCAAGGTTGAGGGCTTATAATATAATCATCAAACAACAACAATCAAGATAAAGGACAGAACAATGGAAATCACAATCAACGAAAACATAAGAATCGAATTCGAATCATCGGACAACACAGTAAGGATAGATGATGATTACAATGACGGGCTAATCGTGTTCTCATTGGAAGATTGGGACAAAATGGTGCAGGTGATACAGGAGCAAACAAAGTAATGAGAGAGCGCTAGAGAGGAGAGAGACCCCCTTAATCGGGGGTCTTTCGCATAGTAGAGTTATCAAGGTAGTCCAAATTTGGACTATTTGGATAAACTTTGTCGTATTTACGGAGCTCCGCAAATGCGACAAAAAAGGTCCGAATTGTCGCATTTAGAAGCTGCTGCTGTTGCCAGACTACACGAAATCACCCTCAATTTTCCCTCCAGGCATTAACACGCTGTTAACATATTGTTTACAATCCGTTAACATAAATCTATTGACAGGCGATGGGGAGAGTGCTATACTTATATTATAAGACAGAACGAAACGGGTAGTATGAATCGGATAGCGCTAAGAACACCCCTGCCCAGGGAGTTGTGAGTAGAAATCTCACCCCGTTTCGAAAATTCTTTACCACCTGAGGAGATTAATAAAATGAACGAGCTATTAAAAGATTATTTTTTTGTCAAAGGTTTGTCGCATCTTTTGGCGGTGATTATTGTGGTCGGTGGTTCTTTTCTCTCTGATTGGATTGGTGAAAAGATACATGAGATTAGGAAAAATCGTTAACAATCTGTTAACATAAAAGCGCTTGACAATTCAGGCACCCTGTAGTATTATTATTATATCAACACACGAGAAAAGGAATTATAAAATGGCTTACAAGTTTTTTGACAAGGTTTACAAGGATTGGGACACAATGGTCGCTGGCGTGATGGCTGACTATCCTGAGGAATGCCATTCATCCGATGCCTCACTTGATTTTATTGAGGAAAATGCGGAAGAAATTGACGATGAACCAGAAGCGCCAAAAGTCCCAAAATGCTGGATTTGTGGCTCTCCTCTGGATGGCTTTGTGGTTCCCTTCTTACGGGAAAAGGGTGTTTGCTCGAACTATTGTCTGGAAGATGCAGGATGGGATTACAGCTAAAATTGTTAACCTGTTGTTAACATAAACCCCTTGACTTCTGGCTACAATCTGCTATAATATATATATCAAACAACGAGACAAAAGGAGCAAACATGTTTTCAGAATTTACCCCCGATATTGAAATCTTAACAGACCGATGGGAAGAAGAACAGGCAGTCTTGGCTGGCTTGGCTGAAATCAACTCAATTCAGGACATCTTTGGGTTCTCCTTTGAGGAAGCCTCCCAATTTGCTCTGGAAAGCGCACAGGCTGAGCTGGCTGGCTTGGAAAGCGCCATGAGCGCTATTGGGGATGCGGTAGTTACCTTGTTTGGTCTGGATGCTGAGGATGCTCGCAACGTCATGGCTGAGAAGCTGGACAGTGAGGTCAAGTCGGTTCGGGCTCGGCTGGCGAACCTGCGCTCGGCAATTCCCGCCTAATAAGATAAAATAAGTCCAGGATTGGGGGTCTTGGACTTATTCTTTGCTCCTAAATCGGACAAATAAGACCCAAATTGTCCGAATTACGGAGCTCCACAAATCGGACAAAAAAGGTCTTATTTGTCTTATTCCTGGGCGAATGTTAACGTTATGTTAACAACTCCAAAACCCCCTTGACAACAGGAGCGTAACCCCGTATAATAAGGGCATGATGAAACAAGGGCTCTACCACAAAGATTTAGGCAACTTTCCCACGTTGAATGTGGCGAATGTAGACGTAACCCCACGCTACACCCTGCACGCTCACAACGCTGCGGAAACCGACAGGTACGGTATCATTGAGTTACCTGCAACCATTAACCTGAGCAAGTCTACGATTATCGAGATTGAAGTCGGAGCGCATGAGACAATTGAAAAGGTTGTGGCTCGGATGGATTACGATGATGAATTTGACCTGTGTATGGCGATTATCCCTGACGGGTTAGTAGTCAAAACAGTTTGGCTCAATTGTAAAGATGATGAGCATTTCACCCTTGACAGTTCAAAATATGTGAGGTAAAATGGATATTGTAATTAGATTTGGGATTAGAAAGCGAGGAGTGAGTGATGGACACAAATGAATTGCAAGAAATATTAGTCAAGCATAAAGCCTGGCTGGATGGTATGGACGGTGGTGAACTGGCTAATCTCCGAGAGGCTGACCTACAACTGGCTAATCTCCGAGAGGCTGACCTACAACTGGCTAATCTCCGAGAGGCTAACCTGCGATGGGCTAACCTGCGATGGGCTAACCTGCGAAACGCTGACCTGCGAAACGCTGACCTGCGAAACGCTGACCTGCGAGATACTGACCTGCGATGGGCTAACCTGCGAAACGCTGACCTGCGAAACGCTGACCTGCGAAACGCTGACCTGCGAACCGCTGACCTGCGAAACGCTGACATGCGAGATGCTAACTTAGATTATTCGGCGTGGCCATTATGGTGTGGAACTAAGGATGTCAAGGTTGACCGAAAAATCTATTTACAACTACTGGCTCACCTTTGCGCTGTTGACGTAGATGATGATGAGTGCAAAGCGCATCAGCAAGCGAGCTTAAAGTTGGCAAGGCAAAGCCATAGGGCAAAAGATTTGGGATTGTGATTATCGGCATGTTAGTGGTCAATTTCTTTGTAGTCAACCGCAAATAGGAGAAAAAATGTCAGATTTATGTTGGGAAGATACACTTGACGATTTTGAGGATGAGGATGATTTCCTCACTGAGGAAGATGAGGTTACTCAGAAGCTAAGAGAGTTTGGGCTTGATGAGGAAGACCTTGACTTTGACGACTTTGAGGAAGAAGATGAGTTGTGGGAGGATGATGATGAGTGGGATTAGATGCCCGATGTGTGGCGCACCAGTTGAATCTAGTTTTATTGGCTGTTCAACATGTGGATTTGGACAGGAAGGAGATAATTAATGGCTACTGTATTTATAGTTTTTGAGAGAGACGGGCACCCACGTGACACGATTGTATGTGCTACTCGTGAGCGTGCTGAGGCTGAAGTTCAGAAGATTGAGTTGGCTGATGCTCTGGATGATAAGAGTGATTTTGCTAGGCATATCATGTTCATTCAGGAAGTGGAGGTAAAGCGCTAATGGCTCCCTACGTGGTACTTATCATCTTCGGTCTGCTCGTTGCAATTGCTGGAGTGCTTGGAATACTGGACTAATTGGACCTTATTAGTCCAGTATGCGGAGCTCCGCAAATCGGACAAAGTTTATCTTATTTATAAGGATAAGGATATGAAGATTAGATTAATTTTAGCTAAGACCAAGTTCAAAGAGGTGGCGGTGGAGGTACCAGAGGGGACTACACGAAAAGAGGTTAATATTTTCGCGGGGCAACAGTTCCCTGATTATGATGTGGTTGATGTGATATATCCTGATGATGAGGATTATAATTTGCCCCTTGACAACGCCTAAAAGATGTAGTAGAATATTATTACATCAAACAACAAGGAGCATGTTATGGACAAAACAAAATTCTGGCTGGCTTTTGAAGACGCTATTTACAACTTCGATTTTCAAGCGGTTGAGAAAGTTATGCAGGTTCTTAATTGGCAGTGGTGTGATGTTACAGGCATCCCCACAATTGAAGATATGCAAACAACAGTTCGGGTTATCTTCAACATGGTTTATAAAAATATTGGTGGGACATATTGGAATAAGCATGGTCTCACAAATGCTGGCACAGGCGGGTTTGAAATAACCGCATACGCCAATGGTCGGGTAAAAATTCAGTTTATTGTGACCACATCAACAGGATTTACAAGGGAAGAGGATTAGGATGGCTTACCAGATTGATAAGCAAAAATCACGAGATAAAAAGCGCAGGAAAGACCGCTACGGTATGACCGAAGATGGTCGGAGCGTGAAATACATTCAACGCATCCAACAGGAAAAGGCTGAGGCTATCAGGCTTAAGAGGCAGCGAGAAGAGAAGGGGGGATAAATGCTAACTGAGCTACAGATAGCTAAGATTATGCAGTACTCAGACTTTGTGGCAAACTTGGAGGTTCAGCGGGGGTTTCATCATGCCTTGCAGAATGATGAACAAACCAAAAGGCTTGAAAAACAGGTGTGTGAGGCACGAAAATCCCTGGAAAACCTACTAAATATGATGAAAATATTTGATAAATAGGACCAACTTTGTCCTATTTACGGAGCTCCCAATTTGGACTAATTAGGTCCAAATAGGGGCTTTTGTTATACCCAATAGGGGGTGACTTCAGTGTCGGGGAGGCTTACGAGCCAATCAATAACCTCTTGAGGCACTTCTTGAGTATTCCACCCGTGACCGATGTTATAGTTGCAGATGGGGCACAAGTGACCCTTGTTTTTGTCGTAGGTATAGCCCGCATCTTCTTGGTGTTGGCATCCAGCCTTCAAATCATTCAGATGATAGGCATCCCAAATCATCCGCAAGCCCATGAGCATGGCTTCATTCCACAGGGGGCGCAAGCTGTAGCCCTCTTGTATTTTCCCATTAGGGAGCATGAAGTTATCTTGAATTTGACCACAACCACCCTTGCAGTTTCCATTAAGCATTGGACCTTCAACGCCCACGAGAGAGAGGCGACCCTCTTTATATTGAACCTCTACAAACACGTTAAAGGGGTGAGCCTTGTAGTCTGAGCCTTGTACGGGGTTGATAATTTTTGTGAAATCCATTTTGTTTCTCCTGTTTAGTTGATTACATATATTATACTCTTTTCTCATGGCTTGTCAAGGGTTAATATGTTAACAAATTGTTAACGCCTGGGGATGGAGCTCCGCAAATCGGACAAATTAGGTCTTATTTGTCCATATTTAGACTTAATTAGTCACGAGAAGCCTGGCTATACGAATTAACGGGGGGAATGTTAACGGATTGTTAACAACTGGAAAACTGGTGATTTTGCCCTTGACAACTGCCTTGAAACTGGTATAATGTAACTACAATCAAACACAAGGAGCAAAAATGACTTTACACTTTTCAAAGCATAACCGAAAACTTAATGAGCTGGCTGAGCACTTGGGTGTTCGCAAATCTCAGGTGGTGGGGTTTGACCTGCCCGCAGGTTGGACTTGTCCCGCAGCGGATATGTGCTTATCAAAAGCTAATCGAGAGACTGGTAAAATCACGGATGGCGATAATTGTCAATTCCGTTGCTATGCCGCCAGCATTGAGGCTTTTTCTCCCTCAGCACGCTCTAATCATTGGGACAACTTCGATGCCCTCAAGGGTCTAGATACTCAGGCTATGGCGCAACTAATCAGCGACAACTTGCCAAAAGTTAAGGTGGTTCGCATTCATGCAAGCGGTGATTTTTTCAGCAAGGCTTATTTCATGGCTTGGGTTGAAGTGGCTAAAATGAACCCCGACATTATTTTCTTTGGCTACACGAAAATGTTGCCCTTCCTGTCAATCGAGATGCCCGATAATATGAGTATCGTATACTCGCATGGTGGCAAGTTTGATGCCCTAGTCAATTCTGAACCAGTGGCTTACGTGGTTGATACAGTGGCGGATGCTATCGCTCAGGGTCTGCACCCTGCTTGCGTAGATAACCCTTCGGATGATTTTGACCTCATTCGAGCTGGCAAATCGTTTGCACTGGCACTGCATGGCACACAACCTGCCAAATAAGACCAAAATTATCCGATTGGCTCCCCGTCAGTCGGATATTTTTTACTCCCAAATCGGACAATTCAGACCTTTTTTGTCTGGTTTCGGAGCTCCACAAACCCCACCAAGTTTATCCGAATTATCAGATTTGAGATTGTCCCTTGACAAGCTGGCAATATCTGGTATAATGTACTCATAATCAAGCACAAGGAAAAAAATATGCTTATGTATTGAGGGTGACTTCTATACTAGGCTGGAGGATTAGAATGGGATATGACTATGATGCTTACGAGAGACAGCAGATGAACTTCCGAGACCCAGGGGGTCGGTCTGCGTTGCGGGCTGGCAAGCGGGTTTACCCTTGTCCTACCTGCGGGAGAGAGAATCAGTTGACCGCCAAGGATAAGAAGCTAGGCTATCAGTGTGACCGTTGTGCTGATTCTGCGGAGGGCTTTGGTGGACCAATGATGGACTACTAATCAATTATACCTAATTAGACCAACTAGGTCTGATTAGGGAGCTCCGCAAATCGGACATTCCTGGTCTTATTTATCCACTTCCAATGTTAACAAATTGTTAAGGTCACGAGATAGCCTTGACTTCTCACGGGAAAATGGTATAATATACTCACAATCAAAAATAAAGGAGTGCAGGAATGAAAGCTAAAAAGTGGGTAGGGTTTGACTTCAACCGTAATGGGTGGTCAACCTCACATGAGAACAAATCAATAGCATTGGAACAGTGGGTACGTGATACACGCTCAGATATTCGAACTATGCTCAAGGGTACTGGCTGGCAGTTGCAGAGCTGGCGGGGGAATTGGTTTACTGCCTCAGGGTTTCTTTACAACGAGCAACTAGACCGTCATGTATACATTTCGGTATCCGATATTCGCTTTTGGCAAGACGAGTGGTACCATAATCTTCTTATTCGAACTGCCAACAGCAACGAAGACTACACTGGCGGAAGAAATCAGTATTGTGCTTTCTATGATATTCCAGATATGTTAGAAAGGATGTTCCAATAGGTGTGCTATCAATCATCGAACCTGCCCCGAATGTGGTACTCGCTGGCATTGGGAAGTAAGTAGGTGGAAAGGCATCTTACAACTTGTCCGATAGCCCTTGACAAATTCGCAAGATGTGGTAAAATACTATTAATCAATTAGACAAAGGAGTTGTAATGAGTTTATCGCAATCAGTAAAGGATTTCTTCATCAATAAAATTAGCATGAAATTGCAAGACAGAATTACTGCTATTGAAGCAGGGATGAATAAGAAGATGTTGGAAAAAAGGGCATTCGACTTATTTGTGGCAGAGAATGGGTTGGAAGAAGTCTATGATGTGCTGAAAAATCAGCGAACCATCGAACAGTTGAAGAAAGAAAATGAGGCGATGGAAGACCGTTTGTACATGGCTTGTAAAAGGTTGGGAGTGTCTGTTGGTGGGTATGCTTGGACACGGGATGTACCAGAGGCAATAACACTGTACGCAAAAAACAACCTTATGCCTACTCTTATTCAAGAGACCTATCCTGACGAGACCGCTCAGATTGAAGAACTCCGAGCCTTGCAGAGTGATGTCGAGGGTGTTGTTCTTTTGGCTACCACACCTACCCGTTTACGGGAAAGCCTGAAATCCTTGTTGGATGAATATGGTGCTCAGTTAGATGGCATCGAAAAGATTGTTGAGGTTACTAACCAGTAAAATCTCCTGTTTGATTGTGGTCAAGCCCTCTGAAAATGGGGGCTTGACAAAGTAATTATTTTATGGTACAATATATTTAGTCCAAACTTAGATAAGGAGTGTACAATGAATTTGTTTTTTCTGAAAATCCGTTATACCAATGGTCGTGAACCGCAGGAGTTGGTTGGGCTTGATTGCCACACTGTAAAATCAATTGCAGGTACTGTATTTTATTATGCAGAGAATGTGGCGCAAGTAACAGTTACTACTCGCTCAGGGCTGACAGTCCTCAATCTGGAACATGCACATCCTGAATGCAACATCAACTTGGCTTCTACCTTTGTTGAAAAGGTTTTAGTAGAAAGTACTACAATTTACTAGGGGGAGAAATCCCCCTACTTTGCCCCTATAGTTCAATGGATAGAACAGTGGACTTCTAATCCTCAAATTCAGGTTCGACCCCTGATGGGGGTGCTAAAGAGAAAGGAAACTATGTCAACAATCAGAGTATCAATTAGTGATAATCATCCAAAAGCTACTCCAGATAGGTGGGGTTTCAATGTAGAGCCTGCGTACTTCTGGTACGAGCGGGATATGAGTGACGGTAGTAGAATTATTTACATTCATCCCTTGGCTAGCCCACAAACCTTGATTACAATAACTATGAGTAAAGAGGAGGTAGTGCTAGCAGACGCTAGAAAAGAGGCAGAATGACTTATAAGCCGATAGTTCAATGGTAGAATAGTGGTCTCCAAAACCATAGATGGGGGTTCAACTCCCTCTCGGCTTGTCTATACGAAACGGAGCTCCGTAATCGGACAATTTTGGTCCAATTAGGGGGCTTTTTTCTTTATGTTAACAAATTGTTAACAACTTTATTTTCGCGAGAAAAGCCCTTGACACCCTGAGGGAAAGTGGTATAATATATCTACAGTCAAGAACAGAGAACAGGAGCACATAATGGCTAAAGTTGATATTAGAGAGATTGTTACCAGAAAAATTATCGAGGGTTTGGAAAAAGGTGAGTTGCCTTGGCAGAAACCTTGGACAGGTGGTGGTGCGGTCAATCACCAGACAGGCAAATCGTATCGTGGCTTGAACCAGTTGGTTCTATCCTACGTGGCATCGTCTGAGGGTTTGGTTAACCGATGGGTTACAATGGGTATTATTCGGGATAATGGGTATCGCATTAAAGCAGGTGCCAGCCCGCAGTATATCGCATTTTTCAAGTGGGTTGACCAGAAAGACGAAGATGGCAACGTGGAAAACACATTCCCTTTGTTACGCTACTACAAGGTGTGGTCTATCTCACAGCTTGAGGGTGAAATCGAAATCCCTGAGGCAACAGAGTTTGAGCCTATCGAGAGAGCAGAGCAAATCGTGGCGGGAATGCCTAATCCTCCCCACATCCAGTTTGGTGGCGACAGTGCTGTATACTTCCCGACCAAAGACGTGGTAGTTACACCCATTCGGGAACAATTCAAATCACCAGACGCTTTTTACGCAACCCTGTTTCACGAGCTTGCTCATTCCACAGGACACGAGACCCGACTTAATCGGGAAATCGAGAACGAGTTCGGTGATGAAAAGTACGGTCTGGAAGAGTTGGTAGCAGAGTTTACCTCAGCATTCTTATGCGCTGAAAGTGGGATTGATAATACCATCGAAAATTCTACCGCCTACGTGCAAAACTGGTTAAAGGTGCTAAAGAATGACCGCCAGATGATACTTACAGGCGCATCGCTGGCACAGAAAGCATCGGATTATGTTTTAGGGATTGAGTGGGAATAGTACTTGACAATTAGGGGGAAATCAAGTATAATATTCTTACAATCGAGATACGGAGGAACAAAATGAAGAAAATTTTAGGATTGATGGATGAAGCACTTATTTACGAGCGGGAAGGTATGAATGAGCAGGCTATCAATGCTTGGCAGAAACTGATTGATACAATTAATACTTTCAATGCACACAAGGTCATTCTCTATGGTATTGCAGTAAAACAAATGGCTAAAGAGCACATTCAAAAATTACACACCAACGAACAGGAGCAATAAAATGTCAGAAAAATTTCACACACAAATCAACTCAAAGCCCTCAATGGTCTATATGACCCTCAGTATCTCCTTCGGTACTCAATACCACTGGAATACCGAGCCCTCAGCATCCACCCAAATTAGTGTTGAAATCCCTGCGGATATGTTTGACAAGGGTAAGTTTGGACAGATGGTTGAAGGTCGTATCAAAGAGCTGGCAGACGCTTATGCAGTTGAAGTACAGCGCTACCAAGAAGCACAAGAGGCAGGTGAGTTGGAGGAAGAGTAAACAATCTCTTGACAAAAATCACCTAATGGTGTATAATGGAGTTAGTTCAGAGAGTGTCCACCAGTTGAGACATGCCCCACGCAGGATTGTTGTCTCCAGAGCGAACTCTCTAACAAAAGAGGCTATGCTGGCGAGTATAGCCTCTTCTTTTTACAACTAAATCGGACAAATTGGACCCAGGATGTCCGAATTGCGGAGCTCCACCCTCGCTCGGCTATACGAAATGCCCCTTATTTTCCTGGCGTTTGCCTATACGAAACACTCCCTAATTTTCGCGGGAATTTGCTATCGAAACACCCTTGACACCCTACAGGATTGTGGTATACTTATTATAGTTGATTCACGAGAATACAGGAGATTCGCATGGATACATGTATGTATAAAGGCGCTAGTATTGAGGTTATGCAAGACGAATTTGCAGACAATCCTAGGCAGTGGGGGTTGGGGACTATTCTTAGCATTGATGGTGCCAATGAGGTAGAGGAGCATCTTGTCCGATATGTTCGGGAAGATGTCAATTGTGGTAGGTCTGAGAAAGAGTCCCTCAAGGCGCAATTCCCTGATATGGTTTGGTTTAGTAAGTTGTATCGTTATTCTCATGGTGCCGATGTATGGGCTCTCCACGACAATTTCCCTGACAGGCGGTGGGATGTGTCCCATGCGGGTTATGTGGTTGTGACTCGTAAAGACATTCGAGAGTGGTATGGTCGCCAGCGCATTAGTCAGAAGCTGGAAGACACTATTCAAGATGAAGTCTCCCGCCAGCTTGAGGAATTTACGAATTGGGCGAATGGGTGGGTATATGAATTCAGGGTTGAGGATTCGGGGGTAGAAGACCTTGACGATATTTTCTATGGGGGGTATAATAGTACTGAGGAAGCTTTAGACAATGCTAAGGCTATGCTGGATGATTACTTGGAGAAAGAGGAGCAATATGCCTAATTATGAGGTATGGTATAAAAAGTTTTGGTCATACGGTGACCATGCGAAAGCAATTGACCACTTCTATGATTGTTATGTCCCCGTGATGCGCTTACAGGCGGAGAACCTAGAGGAAGTCTTTTACCTTATGCAGGGGGAGAACTGGTCTCCCAATGGGGAAGCACGCCAAGCTGTGCAGGATTTGGGTCTAGCACATACCTCTATGTCTGTGGGTGACGTGGTACGGAATTTAGATACTGGAGAGTGGGTTGCGGTTTCCAATCTAGGGTTTATAGAGATAGCTGTGGAGGATTAGATGGATTTACTGGATGGGTTATTCAAGATAGGGGAGTTTATTGATTGCACTAATGAGATTGCTCCCACAGAGATGGGGAGACAGGCGGAAGAAATTCTTACTGATATTACTAGCCTGATACAGGCAGGATTGATGGAAAATCCTGAGCTCAGGTATCAAGAACCTTTAGAGGAAGAGGACTACTAAAATGGATATTATTTTCGCGGGAAGCAAGAATTCTTTGGGGCTCAAGAGGGTGTATTGGTGGGAAGTTGGGGAGTATCCGAGAGACTTGGACCTGATGCTAGGCAAGCCTTTAGGCGACCCCTTTGGAGTAAGCCACTCTCCCACAGGCTTTGAGTGGGGCTATTACGGGTCGGGTCCAGCGCAGCTAGCCTTCGCCATGCTCTACACCTTCCTTGCTTATGGCACGCCAGCAGACGAATCCCAATGCAGGACAATCACCCTGAATAACTACCAAGACTTCAAAGAAGCGTTTATCGCAGGACTGCCTGAAAATGGTTGGCAGATTAGTGGTGAGAGTATTCAAGATTGGTTAGCGGAGAGGGTTGACTTTTCGCGGGAGTAGTGGTAGAATTATCCAGTACAAGTTTAGACAAAGGAGTTATTATGACGTTATCTGAGTTGGCAGAAGTTCACACCATCAAACACATATGGGTAGTAGGTGAGGATGGAGAAACTGATGTGATTTACTGGCATGATGCCACGAGAGAAAAGTTTGGGGAAGTGCCCGTCAAGCGCATCGCCCAAAACATTTGGGAGAGTGAGTGGCAGTCCCGTCAATTCCCTCAGGAGACCGCCGTCTACGGTCTAGTAATAATCATCTAATTCGCAGGAGTGTTCGGGTTGTGGCTCTGCCCGTCCTGAGCACTCCAGAAAGGCACCTATGGATAAAACAAAAGCACAACAACTGGTAAAAGAAATCACACAAAAGTTTGCTGAGTTGAGTGAAGCACTGGAAGGCACTCTAGAGCTCAAAGGCAGTGTGACTTATACAGATGGGGCACTGACGGGTAGCTGGCGCTATCTGGTCCCTGATGGCGAGAAGAAAGAGTTCGAGAGACTCGCCCCCCTGTATGGCTTTACTCCAGAGGATTATAAACGCTCTGGCATGAGCTATTCGGGGCAAATGCTAACACTGGTGGGCTTCAATCAGTCCGCTCGCAAATACCCCTGTGTCATGCAGGGCACCGATGGCAAACGCTATAAGACGGATGCCCGTAGCGCCCAAATCATGTTAGGAAGGGAGTAAAATGACATTCACAGATATACTAGCAATCGTGGTGACAGTAGTGATTATAGGCACGCCCACCCTTATTCTCTTGGTCAAAGTAGCCAGAGAAGTAGGCTGGTTAATCACTATCCTAATGGTGGGGCTCGTGATGGGGCTAGCTGTCCTGTTCGTGTGGGGGCTGAATACTACCCTAAACCTGTTTTTCGCGGGAGCATTTTAACCTGATTCTTATTTTTCGCGGGAGCAAAATCGCCTGACTCTGCCAGGATTTAGGCACACCTAAATTTGGATTTAGCCAGGACTAATGTATAATGTTTGTATATTGTTTCACGTGAAACATTCGCAGGAGGATAATAAATGAATACAGAGAAGATAATCGCAATAGTACTCTCCGCCTTATTCGTACTTATGTGGGCTCTATTGACAGGGTATGCAATACGGTGGAGGCATAGTGTGGCAATCATGGGAATGGGGTACTGCTGATATTGGCTCTAGCAACCTCGTAGAGGGCACTAGGAACGCCTGAGAGCGTGTTAGAGGGGGATTACCCCTCATGGCACAGGGAATTTCAGGCTGGCTCTTTGTGCGTGTCTGGACAGGTAAAACTCAAACCTTATCCACACCTTCTACGTTTTACACACCCTCTACAAGCTTTTGACAGTGATTACTTTTGACAGCTTACAAGCTTTTGACAGTGATTGCTCTTGACAACTTACACATCTTATGTTATGATGATTGTAGTACATACTACTATAGTTACTATGATGATTGTAGTTATATAGAAAGGACTTATGATGAATGATTTAGAATGGATGGCTAAGTATATCTCTTATATTCGCAGGAGAGCAATTCTTTACAACTTATGTCCTGTTTGTGGTAGTCCTACTGACCTTATGTTTGAGTGGGGTGGTTGGAAAAGACGTTGTTTGACGTGTGGTACATTACTTGATTCTAAGACGTTAGTGCCGATAGACGAGCGTTTTGACCAAGACGAAGCGTTAAGTTAGGTGAGACTAAATTTTGATTTAGGTGTGGCTAACTAAACAAAAGGAGATATATGAGTAATATTATAGAGGTTGCTGAGAATGTAAGTAAGATTTTATCATTCGAGAATATTGTCAAATGTCCTAGATGTGGCGAGAGACAATTCTCATCTTATGATAAGTTATATACGTCTGCTTATCAGGTTTGTTTTATGTGCGATGAGACAGACGAGATTAGGCAGGAGAACATTTTTCGGATTTTGGAATAGGTAGTTTTCGGATATTAGAATAGGAGAAACAAAAATGACAATTCAAGAGTTATTAGAAATGCTGGATGGTTGGGGGATTATTGTTACGGATGAAGCACTGGTTGAGGAACGTTTAGGTGTACCGATTGAATCAAAACTGGCAGTGCTTATTCCCGATTTGGTCAATGCGCTGGAGAATACGATTGCTCTCCAGAAGCAGGAATTAGCAGGGCAATTGACCGAACAGGAACGTTGGGAGTATGAGGTTGTGTTGCGCTTGAATGAAGCTATCTTAGCTCTGGTCGTAAAGTAAGGTTGTTAACATAGTAGAGTAGGGTTATTAACAAGTTGTTAACATAATTTCGCTTGACTTTTCGTGGCTCTGTGGTAGAATTAGTATAGTTGACGAGACGAGAAAGGACAGAAATGGGAGAGGAAAAGGAAGTGCGAAAAGTTGATGGTAGCCGACTTGTTATACAATACCTGCTTTGATTGTGGAAGTGTGAATGTTGTGTGCACCAGAGAGGAGCAATTAATGAATTATCCAGACCACGTAGATATTATAGAAGCACAACAATTTGTTCAGGATATTGACTTCCTTGAGATTGAAACTGTTCGGAAAATCCAAGATTGGAACACAGCTACTTATAATGATAGCTCGCTGAACAGTTGGATTGCTGTCTTTTGGGTGATAGAAGATGGGATTGAGTCTCTACGGGCTTTCGAGAAAATTATTAGGCGGTATCACGCTTTACTAAAGGAGTAAACAATGGACTACCCACTAATGCAGTGTGGACATACAGCAAATGGTAAGGATGGGAAGGGTAATCCTGTATGTGTAATATGTGCTGGAATTTCAAAAGGATTTAACGTGGTTGTTGAAAAACCAGACCTGACGGGTAGACAGGCTATTTGCCCCTCTTGTAAAGTAGTGGTCAATAGTAAGTGGTCTTTGGCGTTCTTCAATTACCGACCATCGGAACGCTTTGATAAATTTTATTGTGGATGTCGTGGTTGGAATTAGAGAGGTAAATATGAGAGTTAGCATTTTCGATAGTGAACATGTGGCGAGAGCAATCAAGGGGTGTTGTGTCGATTTTAGAGTATCCCTTATGCTAGGCAAGTTTTCGGTGATAGCAGATTGTGGTGAGTTTCTAGGGTATGCTTTTGATACTTCATGGAGTGCTAATTCTTGGATTGATTTTTGTCCTCACTGTGGTACAGAGTTACCTTGTAATGGTGCAACTTGGGGGGAGTTATGATGTTTTACTATGAGAAAAGGGAATACATGAGGTATAAAGAGGTTACTCGATGTGAGCATTGTGAGGGTGTTGGTAGCGTGTGGACTATGACCTTAGAAGGCTTTGAACAGGTGGAATGCCCTGTTTGTAGGGGCAGGGGTAAAATCGTAAAGATAATAACCACTGGAGAAGAAAATGCCTAAGACCGAATTTACAGAATCAGACTTTAATTACATGCGAGAGCTAGCTAAAGAAACAGTAGAAAAATTCATTGGTAGGGATATGATAGACGAGTGGCAATCCCTAAAAACCATATCCGAAAAGGTTTGGGAAAAGCGCTTTTTTGATGCGTTCCACTCCACACTCAGAGAATACTTTGATTGGTTTGATGGTGTTCATCAGGACTGTCCCTACTGCACTCAATTCGAGCTGGCGGAATTAGTTTGCCCTGTTTGTAATGGTAGAGGCTGGATTGAGTAGTGTTATTATCATCCTAACCATCCTTAGCTCAATGCTTGGTGTAACACAGCAGGGCTTTGAGCAGGAGTGGCTGGATAATGAGCTAGCACCCTTAGTACAGAAGCTGTCTCTGGTGACGGGAATACCAGAGGATGATGTATTATTCAAGATATTTGGTGAGATTCACTTCCAGCACATAGATACAGGAGAACAGCATGTATCATGTTGGTCTAACCTTTATTGTTATGGAAACATAGAAGCAGACATTATGGAAGGGCTCTTATTACATGAGCTTGGACACAGATTTGTAAATAATACGGGAAAAACAGGAACGGAGTTAGTTGATTTTTCTCTTGGGTATTATGAGAATGGTGAGTATGTCCACGTTAGTGGGCGTAATCCTCAAACAGGTAAGTATGAGCGCACCATGAGGGGACAACCGTTTTATAAAAATAACTTGGATATGACCTACAAAGAAGACTATGCTGATATGTTTATGAGTTGGGCTTTAGATAATTTCTCCCTTGACACCGCAGGACAATTGAGGTATAATTATATAAATAACTTTATTCTAGGTACGTTAGGAGTTGAGAATGGCAATAATGGCGAGAGCACAAAGCAAGAATGTTCGGAGTATAGAGAGGGTAGTAGATTGGATGGGAGAGACTACAACCACAGTACTATTAGAGTTCAAAGGTGAGGAGGAGAAGAAAATGCTTGACTTGTTGGTAAGTCATTGGGATATTGCGCCAGACAGAAAAGATTGTATTCCCGTAGATGTTATTTATCAAGAGGATAAAATGACTACTATCCTTATCTTTGCTGACGGGGAGCGGATTGTTACCAAGCCCACAGAAGAAGATAAAGGATGCTATTCAAGAGAGATTGGTTTTCTTGAAGCTATTGGCAAGCGTCTTTATGGCAGTCGGAGTGCCTTACTACGTGCAGTCGAAAGTGGTAGAGTACAGAAGTCTAAATAATGAGTAGAGTCTCTTCCATAAAGGAAAAATATAGCCTACCAGAAGTGGCGAAAAATTCAGGCGTGGAGTTTTCTCAAAGTGGGAGTGGGTACTTGGGCTTGTGCCCCTTCCACGAAGACTCCCACCCTAGCTTTTCTATATTTCCTATGAAAGGTGATTGGTATTTTAAGTGTCACTCTGGAAGTTGTGGTGTGGCAGGAGATATTATAGACTTTGTAGGTCTGCTTGAGTTTGGCAAGTCTTGGGATGCTAAGAATACAAGCATGTTCAAAAAGGCTATGTCTTTATTGGAGAAAGAAACTCCTAACCACGTGAGCACCCCTAAGAATACTCACCACGAAGTTACTCATAATGTAGTCTACCTCTGGAAAATGGCACTGTATTTCTATAAAAAAGAGCTGGCTAAGAGCGTGGAAGCTAAAAACTATCTCAAGAGAAGAGGACTGCCCGAAGATATTATTAAGAAGTGGCACTTTGGTTACTGCCCTCAGTACGGGAGTGAGTTTCTCTCGCTGGCGGGACTATCTCGTAAAGAAGAAGTATATGCTGGAGTAGTAAGACAAGGTAAGAATAAGTATTATGAGTTTTTCTATGATAGGGTTGTATTCGCTGATGTAGATGCAAAGGGAGACCCTCTCTACCTGTATGGCAGAACCTTAAACTCTGTAAATAATAATAAGTATCTAGGGGTACCTAATTTTCAGAAGCCTATATTTGGAATTGAGTTGCCCTTTAGAACAGATACAGTACTGCTCATGGAGGGCGCAATTAACGCCATGATTGCACAATATTGGGGATATGATGCTATTGCACTATCGGGCACATCCCTCTCACCTAAGCACACTAAAACTTTGAGGACTAAACTTGATGGGAGAGATTTGAGACCCCTACCCGACAACGATAAAGCAGGCATGAAAGCTCTAAGCAAGTGGCAAAGCCTAATGAATTGGGTGGGAGACCCCGTATTTATTTCTCCAGAACATAAAGACCTAAATGATTTTTTCCTAAGAGATAAGGATGCAAAGGATAAATTTTCAGAATTAGTCTAAGTTTGGACTTGACAACCAAAGAAAGTATGGTATAATGGTATTATGAAAACACAAACAATTCGTCTCAATAAAGAAGTAGTAACAGTAGTATCCTTAGAAGATTTTAAAGTTGCTGGAAAACTTTCAGCCTACTCAGTGGTCATTCAAGGCTATATTTATATCTTGATGGAAGAGGACACTGAGGATAAGGGAGTAACTATATTCAGCGTGTATACGGGTAGGGATTTGAGAATACCCCCACTTACTTATTATCTGAAACAAGAGTATTTCTTAGAATCAGATGAGTTTTGTGGGGATTGGATTTGTGGAACAAAACTAATCCCATTCTTACCAGAGCACAGAGACAGGTTTTATGACCCCGACAAGCTAAGATGTCTTCTCCTAGCCTTAGAACACGACCTCTCATATTAGAAAGGATTTTTTATGAAAAAGAGTTTTATTACCACCATCCTAATTATATTTATTACGTTTGTTGTAGGACAAACACTAACCAATGCTCCAATAGAAACCCTCTTATGGGAAGAGCCTATTGCTAGCATAATTATTAGTGCCCTTGTCTTTGAGCTAGCCCTAATTGTTGTGGGAGGTATTTTAGCAGTCTTGGCATCCATAATTATTGTGTCTGGAGCCAGAGGTAGTAAAGCAGGATTAGTCTTAGTTATTACAATACTATTATCCTTACCTGCCTATGTTTATACGCTAGTCTTTCTTGGCAATATCCTTCCATTTTTCCCACAGTTTAGTACACTAACCGCTTGGTTAATGTGTTTAGTTATAATTTTTGTAGATTTCTTAATCAATAGTCCTAGAAAGGAATAAATAATGACAGCATATAATGGTAGGTATGATATTAAAGAAGCGGTGCGAAAAGTAGCAGTCGCTACCGCCTATCGTGCCTTGTTTCTGGAAGATAATGACCAGCCTAGTGGTAAGGAACGGATGATAGGCTTGGCAATTGCAGTAGCATTATTCTATAATTTGGATGAACAAATGCTTGACGAGTTTATCTTCGAGCTAAGGGAGTATGTACGTACTCGGAAAGAAGAAAGCTTATACAGAGACCCCGCCCTGTACGAGTAATATTCTTAACAATTTGTTAACATAAAGCCCTTGCTTTTCTATACATAACATGCTATAATGGTTATAATGATTGGCAAGGGATTTTTAGTAAAGGAGTTTATCATGGGAGTAGCAAGAGCATATATTGATTTTGATAATTTATTACCTGTATTTGTAGAGGATTGCTCGGTAGATTTGGAAGCATGGTTAGGTATTCCACAAGATGCTGAGATTCTAAATGGTGGTTACAGCGAGAAGAGACACGCATGGTTTGTAGACTTTGAACACCCCGACTACAATGACTTCGATGAATTCGATGTAAAACTAACGGGGTATTACATGGAAGTGGCACCGCCCAACGTGGTTAAAGAGGAATTCTAAATGCACTTTGGTAAATTTACAACAGAGTTAAGTTTCAACCCAAGAGGAGAAGACGTAATGGGCTATAGAAAAATTGACCGAACCTACCACGTTGAGAAGTATATGAAAATCTCCGAGCTTATCCGAGAGAACCACTTCTGGTCTGTCTGGAACAAAAGAGACAGAGAAAAGCTATTTGAAATCACAAATAAGATTATTGACCAATTCAATGATTGGGTTTGTGAAAGGGAGAATGTCCCTAATACCGTTTGGAAAAGGGGTGAGGTGTGGCAAGGGTACACAGATAAAATTATGCAACCCCTAAACTATGACCAGTTTGATTATCGCTGGCAACATACCTGTCCTTTCCACAAAGAGTATATGAAAGCCAGAGACGAATTCTGGCGACTTATTATGGCAGATTTTTAGAGTAGAGGAGATAATAATGGCACGAAGAGCATTAACACAGGAACCAGAAAACACACACTATAGTGAAACCCCTAAGGGGATTAAGATTGCACTGATTGTATTAGTTATCACAGTTATAATTATGGGTGTGGTAATGTATTATCAACCAGAGCAGGATGAAATCAAGATTATCCGAGACCGTTTTATTGATATTAATGGGGATGGTTTGGTGGATTATATCCGCTATGCCGAAGTTATTATTAATAATGGTGAAACAAATTTTACGTTGAGCCCGTCTCAGTAATTCCCACACCAACGGAGACTGCTGAGCCAGATAACCTAACCCCTATTATGGTAAAGGTCTCCCACTATGAGCCAGCAAAAGGTGGAGTCAATTGTGCCAGCTTTGTTAGCGGAGAGTGTGTGTCCAGAATGGCTAATGGTGAACGATGGCAAGACTATTGGGGCAAAAATAATACTATAGCTTGCCCTAGAGAATTGCTTTTTGGAACAGAGATTATATTAGACGGGCATAGTTATGTGTGTAGAGATAGGGGTGGGGCAATCGTAATAACTGCCAATGGCGAATACTGGATAGATATTCTTGACCCTAACCCGCCCTACCCTTTTGGGACAGTCGTAAAGGCTTATATAAGAGAGTAGAAGATGAAACTTAGAAACCAAAAACACCACTACCAACTGGAAAAAACACAGACTGGTTTTGAGATAATTCCTGAGGAATATCACAGACCAATTATAGGTGCTATTCTTTTTGAAACAGGCGAGTGGGAGTTATACGTAAGGTATGAGGAAGAATCAGGCGAATCCTTATACAATACCTTTGATAAAGCTATTACATATGACTTTTATGGTATATTAAACAAGATGGTCGAGGCTCTTTACCAAACTTGGGAAGTCCCTGATGAAAAGAAGAACCTCAAAACCAATGAAAATGGAGAAGTCTATGACCCTTGTGAAGAGCCTATAAGTCATTGGGCTAAAGAACAGACCAGACGAACCCTAGCCAGAAAAGCCCGTGATTTTTGGAGAGAGACCATTGAAACTTCTTTAGAGCCTGAAGTAGGTGAGGTACTAAGAAAATGCTATGCTGTTAGTAGAAACTCTGGTAATTGGGGTAGGGTGCTTGAAGCAGTTAGAAGGAGAAAAGAAGAGCCTTATTTTAGGCACTTGTTTCAAGACCTAAAAAACTTCTATCCTGCACGAGTGTCTCTCCTGCATGACCATGATTTGTGGCAAAGAACCAAAGACCAGTATGGGACTTCTAGAGCCGATTGGAGACTATCATACCAAGCGGGGGGGCAGTTTTATACATCTCTCCACAAGACCCTTAGTAATATGCCCCAGGGAATTACTTACCACTACCTATTTGGGCTAAAAAGCATACGTCTCCCTGAGCCAGCAACCACAAGACTAAAATTATTTACTTACGTATATCTTGGTAGGTTCTTTGAGCAAGATATAGTGAGATTTGAAAAGGTAATCCTGAAATCGTCAGAAGACAATATCCGAAAAGCCATAGAGTATGTCTGGAATTATATGCCTACAATGGAGACGGGAGATTTTAGAAAGCCTAATGGAATTGCTCACGCCCTCAACGTCATTTTTGATTATCCTCATCCTGTGGGTGATTGGGATATGTTAGGATTAGCCAAGAGAAGTGAGGAGTGGCATCATCAAAGAAATGTTGAGCGCCAGTTAAATTCTATTGATTGGGATATTGACTATGAAGAAATGCTCACCTTAGAAACTGCTAGACCGCCTATTGATTTGCCTAAGGATAAGAATATCAGATTTCTAGCTACTCATGGCGATGTAGTAATTGAGGGAGACGTTATGCACCACTGTATAGCTAGCTATGCTACTAGCGCATTAAAAGGGAAGTGCTACTTATTCCATATAGAGTATGGGGGAGAGAAGGCTTCTGTTGAAGTTAAACCTCAGGGATATGTGGGACAGGCTTATGGACCAAAAGATGTGATTAATAGGGCTAGTATATACGGTAGAAAAGTCCTAACCAAGTGGGCTGAGGGGCTAGTAGGGGCAGGGGAGCCTATCTTATCTGACAAAATAAGTGGGCTCAAACAAAAACCAGTAAATCCCATTCAGGTAATGGAACGCCATCTTTTAGGCGTGGATGAAATACCCTTTTAACAAGTTGTTAACATAAGAGCCCTTGCATTTTACAACAATCTGTAGTATACTTTATATAGTCAAGTGAACAAAGGAGTTGTGAAATGAAAGTACTGGTCTCAGATAAAATAATCAAAGTTCAAAAAGAGAGTGGTGAAAAGTTCTATAATGAGAGTGCTTTTCTCCATGCCTTGAAGAAAGAGCTAATCGCTATGGGCTATGATGTTATCAAAAAGCGTATGTGGAAAGATGGACATTTGGTTGATGATACACAGCAGTACATTCGTGCCCGTGATTTCTCTTGGTGTGTCTATAATGACCACTACGCAATTCGTGATTTGAGTGATGATTTAGAGCGGTACGGTAATGTGGTACTAGAGAGAGTGGAGTTAAACTAATGAAAGTATTGAGCCTTTTTGATGGGATTTCTGGTGGTCAGCTTGCTCTGGTACGTGCAGGGATTGAAGTAGATACCTACTACGCTAGCGAAATTGATAAGTATGCTATCTCAGTTACTCAATTCAATTTTCCTGAGACAATCCAGCTTGGAGATATTACTAAGTGGCAGGAGTGGGACATTCCCTTTGGAGAGATTGATTTGGTCATTGGTGGGTCTCCCTGCACCCAACTAAGCCGAGCAGGTAATGGGCGTGGTTTAGAGGGCTCAGACTCCCGATTATTCTACGACTTCGTAGACATCTTGGAGCATGTAAAAGAGCTCAATCCAAATGTGTACTTCCTGCTAGAGAACGTGAAGATGAAGCAGGAGTGGCAGGATGAAATGACCAAAATCATGGGTGTAGAGCCTATCTTGATTGATTCTGCTCTCCTAAGCGCACAAAGACGGGAACGCTTGTACTGGACTAATATCCCTAATGTTACTCAACCAGAGGATAGAGGGATTGAATTAGCAGACGTTTTATTCCCTAACGTATTCCCTGTCGCCATTCACAACATCTATGGTGGATTCAAAGAGCCCAACATGAGAGCATTTACTCAGAAGTCTCCTACTATTCGGGCTAACTCTGGTGGTGGAGCAATCCCCTCAGCAATCAAAATCACTGTGCTGGAAGACCTCTCTGAGCTTAGAGAGACACTTGCCTTGAGTGAGAAGGGATTGGCTTATATGAACCGCAGAGTAGCCGATGGGCGTAATCATTGGGACTTTGCTCACCACTCAGATATTCAAGATAGCAAGAGCGCAACCGTTGTAGCTAATTGGGCTAAAGGAGTGCCCTATAATGTGCTCAAAGATATTAATGGTGCTCGTGAATTTCATCCCGTAGAAGTTGAGCGATTGCAGACCTATCCAGACCACTACAGCGCCTACGGGTCTCAAGATGGAGTAGATGTAGTAGTATCAAAAACCCAACGACTAAGAGCGCTTGGAAACTCGTTTACAGTAGACGTGATAACTCACATATTGAAAGGAATAAAAGATGGATAAGAAACAAGAAGAGCTTATGAAAGAAATTAAGAGGATGCAGAAAAGAACAGCTCGTAAACGCAATTTTGCGAGACAGGTGGGGTATACTCTAACAGTCCTACTAGATGCCTTTCTAACGTGGGTAGTGTGGAATAACCTGATTGTTCATATTTCACCCTTTCCTGAGCTCAATTTTGTAGCCATGATTGTATTGACTTTACTTATGTTTTCTGGTATATTTATTATTGCTAGTCTGGTCAGAACACTACTAAGTAATATAAAGGAGAGAAAAGATGATTAAGTTTATTTATGACATATTAGTGGTTTTGGTAGTGGGAGTAATTGTAGGTACTATAGCAGGCTTGGCTGGCGGTGTGTTGATGCTCATACTCCTGCTTGGTGTGATATTCTTTATACTATAGGAGCAGATGTAATGGCAATTTATGATTTTAGATGTGAGGATTGTGGGGAAGATATTGAGATAAGCCTCTCTATGAATGCTCCAAAACCCGTCGAGTGCCCCTCTTGTGGCGGGCACTTGATTAGGATATGGAACAAGCCTAACATTATCTATATGGATAGTGGGTTTACCCAATATAGGGGTAGGAATGGAGCAGGAGAGGCTATTACAGAACGAATAGGATAGCTAATATGGTTGATTACAGGGATGAAATTAGTGAGGGAGAGTGGAGGTCTGTCAATAGTACTCACCTAAGTAGCATTATGTGGGTGAGAACTCCTGATGCTTCTGGAAAGCTAAGAACAGCAGTAGGTCGTCTATACATAGAATTCAATGAACCAAAGAGAAGAATCTATGTTTATAATGGAGTCTCTTACGGGACTTACTATTATCTATGGAAACAGGCTCCTAGCAAAGGTAAATATTTTCATCGTACCCTGAGAGGTTCAACATCTAAAAAAGGAGACGTTGGACAAAGGGCAAAGGCAGACTAATGGTAGCCAGTACAGAATATCCCGAAATTGCTAATAAGATTAATTCCACACTTAATAATCAGCAACAACGGGGACAAGCAATCAAACAACACCAGACGGGTATAACCGCTAAGTTTGTAGCCGATAAGATGAAGATTGCTGGCAATAAGATGGTAGGCAATACTTATACCATTGAGAGAGCACATAAGACATTCTTATCTAAGGATGGTTTATTAGCACGAAATACTCACAGTATTAACGCATTCATCGGAGGTAGTAGTAGTGTTTTGGAAGCAGGACTTAGACAGGAAGCATCTAAAACATCTTATTGGACACATCAGTGGCGTGCAGCACTTCTCGAAAAAGTTTATATAGAAAACTTACAAGAGGAATTAGGAAGAGCCCCTTCTGAGGGTTTTATACTACTACATCCCAAAAATCCTTTAGGTGTGGGAAGTCATTATCAAGAATTAGCCAAGTGGTATGACCCCGTACTCAAGATGTCCTATGATGAGGTAGATTGGGTTACTAACGCAGATGCTTTTATTCCAGAGCTAAAAACCTCAATAGAAGTAAAAACAAAGAGTAGTAAGTCTCCCTCAGTCCAAAATAAAGGACTAAACACTCAGAATTTTTCAAGGTACGATGGTACAATTGGTTATGCTATTCTGGAGGTAACAGATATTAACGAGTATCCTCAGTTAGGTTTTGATGATATGCGGATAAAGTCAATCTCACAAAATCTAGCGGAGACCTTAAATTTTTTAGGAGATAAGAGTAATGTAAAAGGAAATGCTAAGCAGTGGGAGAAGTTTATTCGTGGGTATGATGGTCTAGTGTACGAAACTAGAGTAAATGCCTTCTTCTCTACATTCTTTACTGTGGAAAAAGCCTCTCAATATATCAAAGGACTTCTACAAAAACTAGGGCTAGAAGCTGGAAAACCACTTCCTCAGAGTTATTTAGAATCAATTCCAGAGCCTAGACTTTCTCCAATAATCCTTGCAGTACAGTACCTGCAATTTGCTGTCATGGATGAGGACTTCGAAGGTATTTTACGCATTAATAGATTGAGAGAAGCATCTTCTTACTTTAGACAGGATGCACAATCTCTTGTCAATCAAGGTAAGACAACTGCCGAAGAGATTATAGATGGTATCCTAAGAAAGTATCTCAAAGATGATGTTTGGGTAGGACTGTTCAAAGATATTGCAAGAAATACTGGTAAGGCGTTTGCTAGTCCTTCAATCTCAATGACACAAAATTACGTAGAATCCCAAGCAGTAGACCCAAGCTCTATTATTTTAGGTGGAAGTACCCGCTTGACATAATCCAGGATTTGTGATATAATACTTATGGGCGTATAGTTTAATGGTGAAAACCTCGGTCTTATATGCCGATATTCTTGGTTCGACTCCAAGTGCGCCTACTGGTTAAAAATATAGAAAAGAGGTTCTTATGGCAAAAAGAAAGAGTGTATATAAAAAGAACACCGAAGTCGTAGAGAGCGCTATGACAAGAATGATTCAAAATTTACGGGATAATAAGCCCACCGAAATATCTCCAAGAGAGACTGCCCTGATATTACAAGTGATGGCTTACTCACTACGCAAAATGACGGAAGACTTGAGAGGGAGTACCGAAAATGTCGAAACCAAGTAAAGAACTATTAGTAGAGCTTATTTACACCGATGTTAGTGAGGAAGCTATTCCTTGGTTGGATGGGGTAAAAGAGGCTGTAGATGAGGCAATATCCACAAAAGACTTGCGAATGCGCTATGAAGCCATTTTAAGGGCTCGTGATATGCTCGATGAAGCAGAGGTAATCACTCACGACCAAGTACACATGTAAAACTAAGAGGGCTTTTGCCCTCTTTTTTTCTCAAAAACACTTGACATTTTAGTTAGCTTGTGGTATAATTAGTCCAAACTTAGACTAAAGGAGTAAAGTATGGAGTTCTTTTATCATTGGACATTAGAGTTACCCTTCGATGTTCTCTTAGTACATAATGTAGCTTACAGGACAGAAGCAGAAGCTTTGACAGGACAGGACACTCTTCCCGAAGCATTCAAGGAATTTAAATTGTTGCGGGATGATGAAATTGCTAATACAGAATTACACAAAATCTCTATTCCTCTAAAGAGAGGTTAGGCTTATGGCTGATATGATGCTCTGGTACGTACAACTAGATAAGAAAAATAATACTATTTCAGCAGAGCAGGGTAAAGAGGCTCTGAGCAAGTTTAGAGATAAGTATCAAAGAAATCCAACAACTATTTTTGTAAATCCAAAACAAAAGGTGGAGAGTATTGATGGTATTAGTATCAAAGAGGATACTAGAGTACTTACAAGCCACATGCTTATTGCTGAAAAAGAGTCTGATATTACCCCTGAGAGAAAAGGCGTGGTATATCAAGATAGGAGTGATAATGAAGGCATTAATTAGAGAAGAAAAAAAGTACGTAATCTCTTCGGGAAACATAACACTATATACTGAGTTGGAGGGGGGCTCAACACTGTGCCTAGTACGTAATGGGGAGGTTGACAGTCATTTCTTATCGGAAGAAGAAATGGATAGTCTGGTGGCTGTCCTAAATGCTTATGGTGGTAAGAAAATGGCAGATAGGTTGCATAAAACCTCACAATCGTTACAAAAGTTAGTAGGAGAAAAATAATGCCCATCTGCCCTAGCTGTAAAACAAACCAAGCCAGAAGAAAAGATGGAATGTGTCCTAATTGCTTAGAAGATATTATTATCTATGAGGGAGAGTGGTATCTAGAGGCAGAGGGCGCACCTACTCAACAAATTCTAAGCACTTTTGAGGATTGTGTAAGTCATAAGTTGTCTACTACAACCAGAAATGTCTTATGGAGTGTCCGAAAAGGAACGGAAAAGTATAAACGAGAGCTGGGTTTTGCTAAAATATTATTGGAACAATGCGATATGGATTTGGATTTCGCTAAGCAGGTCTTAGCAGAGGCTTTCTATGGTGCTAAATTTGCTTGGAAAGATAGACAATCTTTAAAAAGTGTTCTAGGAGACTCTTCTCTAATTATAGCTATTGTTAGAGCAAAACAGCGAGAAGAGGATGCCAAACAACGCAGGGAACAAAGTGCTTACGAAAAGGTAATGTCGGGAGAGGATATATTTAATGATTAGAGACTATGAATTTAATTACAAAATTATTACAGAAGAATCAGATATAGTAGATGCTCTAAATGAGTTAGGCTCACACCCTACGTATGCGATTGACTGTGAGAGCACAGGTCTTGACCCACGAAAAGACGTGATTGTGGGTATCAGTATAGCTAATCAAGATACCGCTTTCTACTTCACTCAGAATGCTCTGGTACCTTTCGCAGACAAGCTAAGAAAGAGAGCACAAGACCCAAACCACCTTTTTGTTTTTCATAACGCCTTGTTCGACTTACACTTTATTGCACAACTCGGAGTGGAATTCGCTAAGGTAGCGGACACTATGATTGCTAGCTTCATGGTTGATGAGAATCGAAGTCAGGGGCTTAAACCTTTAGCAGAACATTACTTGAACATAAGCCTTGACTTGCCTACCTTTAGTGATATGCAGAAAGAGCTATATCAGGAGCTAAAGGAGCAATATAAAGAGGATTTAAAAGCCTATCGCAAGAATAACCCTGCTGGAGGCACTCCTTTGTTTGGTAAGGAAGACAACCCCCCTGAAATGCGGTTCTCTTCTTATAGAGAAATTACTGCCTTAGATATAGACCCTAACAAGTTTGGGAGATATGCTGCACTCGATGCTCGTCTCACTTACGACCTCTGGCTAAAGATGCAATATTTTTTACAAAAAGAAGAATTAGAGGATGTTTTCTGGAATATTGAAATGGCTTTTATCCCTGTTCTTTATCAAATGGAGCGGTCAGGCATTGGTATTGATAAAGAACAATTATATATCTTGGAGCAAACATATACCCAAAAAATGAGTGCTTGTGAGGAGAAATTACAAGGCATGGTTGGGGGAGACTTTAACCCCAACTCCACACAACAATTAGCTGAGTATCTCTACGAACAAAGGGGATTTAAAACTACTCTCCGTACCGAAAGTGGTGCCCCTAGCACTAACGTTCTAGCTCTACAGAGATTAGAAACAGAAGACGAATCTGGATTTATTACAACCCTCTTGGACTACAGAAAATATAGTAAGCTTCTAAGTACCTACGTTCAGCCCTTTATTGAGTTAGTAGAATCTCAAGATACGGATGAACCTCGAATTTATGGAAGCTATAATCAGACAGGTACAGTTACTGGTAGGCTTTGTGTTTCAGGCGATACTCAAATAGAGACAAACTATGGAATTTTTAGTATAAAAGACCTCCAATTGATTGAAAAAATTAAGACAATATCCCATAAGGGAATTAGTCAGAATATTACTAATAAATTCTATAAAGGTAAGGAGCAGATGTATAATGTCACACTTGAAAACGGAAGCACAATCAGAGTTACAGCAGGACACAAATTCCTCACCAGTAATGGTTGGAGAAGTCTCGGAGAGCTTGAAGAAGGAGACACCATTCTCACCAACCCTAACCTAGAAACTAGGCTACAACCTAATGAGGTTGTCGAGAAAATCAGTGATGAAAGATTTAGATTTGACAATACAGAATATCAGGGAGTACGGATTGCAACAATCGAGCCAGCAGGAGTAGAAGATGTTTGGGATATAGAAGTAGAAAATGACCATTCTTATATTGCTCAGGGCTTTATAAACCACAACTCAAGTTCTAACCCCAACTTGCAGAACATTCCTTCTCATGGTGAGACGGGTGATGATATTCGCAAGTTGTTTGTGGCAAGAAAAGGTTATCTAATCGTTAATTGTGATTATAGTCAGCTTGAGTTGAGAATATTAGCACACTACGCCAACGATGAAGACTATATTAGAGCGTTTATGGAGGGTGGAGACCCCCATCAACAGACAGCAGACTTGGTTGGAGTAGAGAGAAGCATAGGCAAGACCCTAAACTTTGCTTGGGCGTATGGAGCAGGTCCTCGTAAGCTTTGTGATACTATTGAATCTAGTGGGTATCCTAGACCCAATGAGAATGTGGCGAGAGAGTGGATTGCTGGCTTTGAAGAAGCTCGACCTGCATTAGTGGATTGGAAAAATAAAGTTATTGAGTGGTCTAAGAAGCTAGGCTATGTGCGTACTGTTGCCAAGAGAAAGAGGCACTTACAAGGTATTAAGTCTTATGATGGCTCAGTTAGAGGAAGGGCAGAGAGACAGGCTGTAAACTCTATTATTCAGGGCTCAGCATCTGATATAATCAAATACGCATCTATCATTCTCTATGATACTTTCAAACAGAAGCATCTTGACGCTAAGATTATTGGTCAAGTACACGATGAATTGCTCATAGAAGCAAGAGAAGACCAAGCAGAGGAAGTTGCAAAGATAACAAAACAAATCATGGAAAAAACAGGTGAGGTTTTTGACCTAAGAGTAAAATTAGAAGCTGACCCAGGGGTTGACAAATCGTGGTATGGAGCACACTAATTCCTTGACTTCTAACTAAACATGTGGTATAATAGATGGATAAGAAAGGAGATTTATGGAAAAAGAGCTATACAACCCCTCTATTCAAGCACTAATTGAGGCGACCAAAGAAGATTGGGGCAATCCAGAGGAGAGCAGAAAGTTACTTGTACCTTATGGCATAAAGCCATTCGACCTTGCTCTGTATGGTATAGACATTATCAATGGGGAGTTAAACATTGTAATGGCTCCAGAGAAAAAGCGTAAAACTACGTTTATGATTAATGTTATTGCCAATATTATGATGGGAAATAAGCCAGAGGAAAAGCCTTTTATAGTAGTTGATACTTTGGAATCGGGTATGCCCCCGAATCGGTATAGGGATTCCCTAATCTCAAATGTAGCAACTCGTTATCTACTGCGAAAGGGACATAGACATAACTCGCACTGCTCTGTATGTGGAGTCACTCCTTGCGGAGAGTTAGGAATTAGTCCCGAATTCTTAAGGTTTAATAGCAGAAGTAATGAGCAACAAATGGCTATTGATTGGGCGTTGGCAGAAATGATGGGCTGGAACCTCTACCTCTATGGAGCTAATCCTCATCAAGGTAATACCCGTAGTCTTGAGCTCGGCATGAAAAGATGGGAAAAACTAATCGAAGAGAAGGAAATGAAGATTCTAGTCATTGACCACCTACAGCTCTACTCCTTTGATGATTTCAAAAGCCTAAGTGATTATGAAAAGCAACTAAGAATTGTTGGTGAAATTGGTGAGTTGGTAGCTAAATATGGTGTGGTTGTATTCCTGATTTCTCAGGTGTCTCTAACAAGCCAACGGGAGAAAAGGGAAGGGACGGGTAAATGGACAGCTATGGGTGGCTCAAAAGCACACCAAGAGGCTAACACAATCTTCTACACTGATTACGAAAGCGGTAGCGGAGAAATGGAAATCGGTATTATAGACTCAAGAAAGTCGAACACTTTCTCGGTGTCTACTCCGATTGAAGATGTAAGTGGGTGTTGGTATGGAGAGTTTGATAGGAGATACAACTAATGAGTGATGAAGCAGTGAAAACCCTAATGACCCATGTAAACATTCTAGAGGACAACATGATTGTTCTCTACCAGAAAGTAAATAGGTTCATTCAAGATACTGAGAAGAGTGTTAACGAGAATGGTCTCAAAAACTTATCTGATAGAGCTAAATATATTCGTAGCCTTGATGGAATGAAAAAGGTTGTTGTTGATAAGTGTACTTGCGGAGAGCATGTAGGAATTAGGTTTATTGATGAGAGTGGTACAATTGTTGAAAGTAATCTCTGTCCAAAGGATTGGTGGATTTATAAAAGCCGACTAGCATATCTGGATGGTAAGCTAGAAGAGTTTTTAGACACCACACCTATTGAAAAGTTTATTAATTATAAAGGATAATTATGCCAGAAAATAAAAACATTAGCGTTATGTTTACTGATAATGCTGAACAAGAGGTAGAACAGCTAGTAAATGACATACAACTACAAGAGGCTTTTGATTCCCTGAAAGATAATGGGAGCATTGATGCTAAGTTGAAGAAGCAGATGCTAGGTTTGGTTGCTCTCTTTGCCGAGCTGTTTAGCGCTAAGCTTCCAGAGGTTGTAGATGGAGATGTAGCAACCACCCTGAGAGTAGCAAGCAGGGATATTAATCTCTCTAGATTGCTACGGGAAAGGGGATTATTTAGGATTTACCGCCTGACAGAACTAACAGGAGAGGATGGTCTTCCTATTTATGTAGGTATGAACAACCCTATCACAGGCGAGCCCTTTGCCCGAATGGAAGACTTGATTGGATATTTTTGTGAAGCAAGCCACGTCTCTAGGTCTCTCGTATTTCAACGACTAGCTACTATCAAGCGCTGTCAATACGTAGGTATGGACTTAGAAAAAACCTTCAAAACAATTATTGCTAAACCTTATGCCATTAGTGAGACTTTGCGCTCCTTAGGTAGATGGAATGGAGCCGAGCTAGTTGATATGGAGCCAGATGTTGCCGATAAACTGATGGAAAAATATGGAGAGAATCTAGACGACATTCCTCTGCTTCCTGATGGTAGAAAAGATTATACAGAAGACCAAATCAAGGATGCCATCTCTTCTTTATTAGAAGAGGTTGCAGCCCATGAGCGAGTGAAGGATGTGCTGGACTATGTGAGACACGATATTCTAAACAAACCAGAGATTAGCTATCGTTGGGATAATGAGTCAGACGCTTTGATTGTTGAGCTTGTGGAAAAGGAAATAACTGAGGATGGTAAAGAGTTTATTGCTAATATATTATCCATCCCGTTCTATCCCGATATTCAAACAAAGTTGCCAGAAGAGATAAGGCAGGACTTAATTAGACGGTTGCCGATTGTTAACCGAGCAGAATTAGACTAAGGAGTTTTAAATGAGTTTCAAGGATTTACATAATAAGCTATCAGAACCTTTCGACCCAAATGATGTGGAATGGCGGGCAGGAAGTTTCTCTAACCGCACTAATAAAGCTATGGCATTAGCATATATTACTGCTCGTGCTGTGATGAACCGCCTCGATGAGGTTGTTGGACCTGAAAATTGGGAAGACAGTTATGAGATTATCCCTGGGGATGGTGGTGACAGGGGCTATATTTGCACTATCTCTATTAAGATAGGGGATGAGTGGGTTGGAAAATCTGATGGCGCTAATGAGTCTACTTTCGAATCTGTAAAGGGCGGTCTCAGTGATGCCTTTAAACGGGCTGCAAATAAGTGGGGTATTGGGCGCTATCTATACAAATTAGGAGCAACTTGGGTGCCAGCAGAGAAAAAGGAAAGGTATATTGAACTAAAGTCTATCCCCACACTCCCTCAATGGGCTCTTCCTACGGGCTACAAAGGCGTAGTAGGAGAGAACTATAGTACCACCAAGTTAGGTGATAAAGAGGAGGAACAAATAAATAGTGAGGAATACTCCAAAGAAGAGATTGCGAAAGCATTGAAAGTCATAGTGCCAGCAGGAGTCCCCTTCGCAGGTAAGACACTCGAAGAAGCATCAAAAGATGAGAGTGTAGGATTGTATGTTGTAAAGTACCTCACAGGCAACTTTAAGAATCAAAGCGGGATGAAATTTAAGCCCGATTCTCCAGAAGAGAAGAGTGTTCAAGAGGCTGCAAGAATTGTATATGCCAGCCTAGACTAAATAAAAGCCCCCCTATTTGGGGGGTTTATTTTTATTTAGGCATTTTTGCTGAGCGCTCTAATATATAAGCTATCCTATCAGCAACACTTTTATATTCTTTTATACTTTGTTGGGGAGGACACTCTGAGAGACAAGGAATAATAAAGTCCAACCCAAATAATCCCATAACTCTCCCGTCTATAGGGCTTACAAGAGGCACATTTACCATACAACATACATCTTGACTATTGAGGAGTTGTTTTGCCATGCTGGAGTCTAGGTTATCAGTCCGAATATAATAAACACCGTTTCTTGGGTCAGTATCACCTTCTTGAGTTGGGTCTGGAATATCTACCCTCTCAACCCCCCTGCTTATTCCACCCCAAAAAGGGGCAATGAGGTCTAAAACACTTGGAGCAGGTAAATCCCTTATGTCAGTTGTATTTTTATATTCTATCCCCTTGGCAGCGGATTCGTGAGTACAACTTAGTTTCCAAATAGGTTGCCTATTAGAAAAAAAGCTTCCGTTATGAAAACGGATTACATACCCTCTCTGAGCCTCTGACTTAACACGAACCTCGGCAATAATATCCATAATAGCCCTATCACACATAAGACTGAGACCTATATCCTCTTCGTGCTCCTCTGGAACTGAAGTAGCCTGTAGTTCCAGCTTTTGTTTTATTTTGGATAAGGAACGCTGAGCAACAATGCCTATAATAGCTATTAGCGTGGTGATAACCCCCGCTAAGATTGTATTAAGGTTTTCCGTAAAGATGTTTTCCATAAAATGTACTCTCTCCAACCAATAAAATTTATAACACCATCTGGGCTGCAAACCCAAAACTTGCTTGGTCGTACCCACTAATAACAGTTGTTAAGGCATACAAACCACCGTAGGCTATACCCAAGTTGTACTCTTCTGCCCCACCAGAGGAAGTCTTCCTGTGCTCTCCCCTAATCCAACGCCCATCAGCACCATGTATAGGTCCAGCTACCCTATCCCAAGTGGTAGTTGTTCCTTTTAGGTCTAAGTAAACACCCTCAGGTCTAGTACTATTCATTATACCTAAACAAAGACTTCCTGGCTTAGTATAAGCAGTCGGTATACCTAGAGTAAGGGTGGCTCCCCCCAAGATATTATCTTTTACTCCAGACGCAGAAAACTCTACCTTACCCCCATTCTCAATTACAAATAAGGAATATAAAATCCCACTGCCAGCAGAGATTACAACAGTAGGACTTCCTGAGGGAACTGTAAGCTGATGATACCAAACACTAGCATGACCCCAATACAAACCCTCATTTGCAGAAGAGACATTATTGTAAACCCTTGTAAAGTTCTTTCCCCCAATAGAAATACCAGTGATGGGCGTAGGACAGATTGCCATAGCTACCACAGCATCCCCACCAGTTATGTTTAGAGCATAATTGGCGTTTCCTGTGAGACGTGCTGCACGAATAAGTCTAGCTGTCATCTTACACGCTCACGTACAATGGTGCTAAGTATAAACTTATACAGGCTTGTTTAATTGTGGATACGGAAGCTACGTTTGTTCTGAGATAACGACCCCTTCTCACAGTTATATTCAAATCGTTTGAGGAAGACTGCCCCTTAATTTGTCCAGAACCTATTGAGACTGTTAAAATATTATTACCTGCGGTTGCGCTCCAACCATCATAAGTAGTCCGCAGGATGCCTACAGAAAGAGCACCGCTTGAGTTGGCAACCACCTGCCAGCGCATAATCATAACATCGTAAGGCATAGGAACACCTATCAAAGAAGTACCCGTAGAAATAACTGTGTTTCCCGTACCTAAGAATAATGACATTACTGTCTCCCCCGCCCAAGTACGTAAATCTGTGAGAGCTGACCCATTATAATAAGCCAGCGCAACTTTTCTTCTATCACTAAGCGCAGGTGCAGAAGATTGCGTAATAAAAGATATTCCTGCTGGCGTTGAACTAACTACAGCACATATGTAGTTATCTCCTCCAGCCAGTGTTACAGATTCTGTAGAGGGGTTATGGTATATATGCCCGTGTAACCATAAAGCGCCCGTACCAATAATAGCATCAGGACCACTTATAGAAACTTCTAACTGACTACTCAGCCCTGCTACAACACCATTTCTCTGCCATAATCTAGCCATCTGCCCCCACTCAGTAGGACTAAGGGAATCCCCCTCAAAAGGGTATGAAGTACCTGCCATATTTATCTCCTTTCGAACCCGCCTAAGCGGGAATCGAGCTGTCTAACTCTTCTAAATAACTCTAAAACTTCTTCGCTACGAGTATCGGGAGTACCAAGAACGGGAGTGATTCTTACCACGTCTCCACCAGTAATTGAGATGGTTGCTTCTCTTATTACCTCTTGAAACTCACTACCATCTACAATCGCTGTAACCTTATCCCCGACCCAATAATCATCAATAATTGTCATAAAAGGCTTATCTATTGGCTCTACTTCCATTGTAGTATTATCTTGGGTTTTTACTAATTCCTCAATTGCAGTAGCATATAAATCAGTAATGCTATCCCCACCCGTAGCATCAACAAACCGCTCTATAAGCCCATATCTAGGGATACTCCCCTCGTTATTTCCCCACTCAATAACCTCTCTATCTCCTTCAGAGCCCTTACCGCCCACGTAGAGATAGTTTCCTTTCGAGGCTTTAGCAGTATAACTAAATCTCTTAATTGTGTCTAAGTCTTTACTTAGTTTAATCTTATCCGTAAGGTCTGCAACCTCTCTTATTTTGAAGGTAAGTCCTTCCATATAAAACTGCACTTCTATCCTTTGCTCTCTCGGCAGTGAGAGGTCGGGAAGGGCTATATCTTGTATAAGCTCCAATAGATTATCAAAGCGTGCCCGACCCCTAGCAAAATTTCCTAAGGCGGGAGAATGGTTAGGCTCGATTGTAAATCCACTTTTTTGTCTAAAAATAAGCGCCCCACTACCCAAATTGTCTCTAACAAAGCTTTTTATGACTTGTTCTGCCCGTGCGGTAGACTGTCTAAATGTAAAAGTCCAATAATTACTTGTAGCACTACCAAGAGTAAAGCCTGTTGTCTGTGAGAACTGAAAACTTACAACTGAGTTATCAATAGATTGCGCCTTTGCAGTAATTTTAGTACTACCTGAGCTCGTATTACCAGTACTCATTTCTTTCCAAGAAAACTCATCGGGTGCGCCCGCCTCTGAAGACTTCTTTGATACCCAAATTCTATAAGTTCTTATAGTGCTATCAACAGAGGCACCCGCTCCCCTTACCTCTTTTACTTGGCTAGCGGAATTACCACTACCCACATAAGAAACCGCACTAATCGTTGGTGCAGGGCGCACATCATAAATTGTTGAGGAGTAGATAGGTACATCAGGGTACTCACCGCTAGGTGCTGTCTTCCTATCATGCACTGGCAAAGTAACACGAGTCTCTAAATAACGGAGAGTGTCTTCTCCCCGAATAATGAGCTCGTCTTTATCCTCATCCCAATTCCGCTCAAACTCCGTAATAACTCCCCAAAAAATTGGAGCCTCATTACGAGTAAGAATAATATTACCGTAAGTACCCGAATCAGTTTCTCCCCAACCCGCCTTTGGAGCATCACTCTGCTCCATAGTTATGGAGAAGGTACCAACATTGTTAAACTTTGTAACAAAAGTTGCTTCTGTAAAGTAGGAGATTTGAGCTCCTAAATTAAAATCTCTATCCGCTAAAAATATTTGATAATCATCCATTGAAAGCTCCTCTGGCAAAAGTATTTGCCCCGCCAAGTATATAAACACTTGTGTTCTTATTGTATAATTCCCATCTGTTACAAAAATATTTATTCTGTAGGGAGGAGCCCATGTTTGTGAGGGCTGGAAATGTAATAAGTTTGTATATTCCTTATAAGTCTCCTCTCCCAAAGTAGTGGGGTCAGGTCCAAAATAGGCAATACCACACCCCGACTGTTCTTCCACACCCCAAGTTAAATTCTGGCTAAATGACCCTACGGTCACACTAACCTCTAAACTAATTTTAGACCCACCAGGAGAAGTGCGGAGTATATAAGGCGTGTTTTGAAATACTGGCAGAGTAAAGCCCGTATCAACTTGTCCTAAAGCTGCTCTCCCAATCGCAGCACCACTAAGTAATCCCATCAGCTCCTCTTATCTCTGTGTTACATAAATTCTTAAAGTTCTCTCATCAATTCTTGGTTTAGGAAGGGCATCAGTAGTAATTCTACATGTTATTTCATGCCACTTATCGGCTTGTCCACCAGACACAAAGAAAATAACATAGTTCCCTATTAGTATATCATCTGAAACTACTAAATTTTCGTCTACATTAGTAAACACGTAACTAACAATACTCTCACCCTCGTCAAGCCACCTAGTCCAATTAAATCCGAAATCTAAATCAGAACCTAAACTCTTTATTCTCTCATATTTTTCTAACATATTATGCCTCTATGTCCATAATTCTATTTTCTGCTAAGATATTTACAACTCGTGTGTCCCTCTCCACATCTATAATTCTATTTTCTGCTAAGATATTTACAACTCGTGTGTCCCTCTCCACATCTATAATTCTATTTTCTGAATATACATTACAAATTCTAGCATCGGGCGTGGTTAAGCTAACATCTAATAATATATTTCCTACAATTGCTCGTGAATCAATACCTTGAGATACTAGCAAATGTTCTTGTGCTAATTGAGGTTCCTCTATAAAGCTTTCAATAGAGATATTAGGAAGAAGAAAATTATGTTCTTGAGCTAGGCTAGGGATACCTACTTCTGATGCTAAACCATCTAAACTATCCCCAGATAGAGAGTGGTCTTGTCCAAATATGGACTCAGAGATTGTTGGAGTGCCAACCAAAACATCTTGAGAAAGTAAATTATCTGTCGTCTCACTACTAGATGGTTGTGTTATAGTAGGTTGGCTAAATAAGTCCTGAGCTTGAAGCTCGTGATGTTGACTTATTTCAGAAAACCCTACGCCTAACTGAGTAATAACGTCTTCTACGGATACCTGATGAACCTGAGATAGACTAGAAAGCCCAACTATAGGTGTACTTTCAATATCTCCTACACCAAAAGAGTAAGAACCTGCAATAGTAGCCTGTTCTATTGTGGATAAAGAACTAATATCTAGGGAGATTAAAGAGTGCCCCTGAGATGTAGTCAGCAACTCTATACTTGATTGAGAACCAATTGCAAGGGAAATAAGAGAGTGGCTCTGTCCTAAAACAGGGTTTTCTATCTCTGGAACCGCACCAGATAAATTGTTAGAAGATAAATTATGACTAGCTTCTGATACAGTAGGAGTATTAATTACGGGGATACTTACTACTTCTTGGGAAGTAAGCTCTTGATTTTGGGATATATCCGACTGCTCGATAGTGGCTTGACTCGATACACCACCACCAGACAAGGTATGGTCTTGTGAAAGGCTTACCTGCCCCACAGTTGGAGCAGACAATAGATTAGGAACAACTAGAGTATTAGCTTCTATTAGGCTAGGAACTTCTATAACAGCCTGTGATTGTGCTTCTTGAGCGTTTAGATTATGGTTTTGTGCTAAGCTACCCTGCTCAATAGTAGGAATACTAGAAATATCTTGAGCAGTTAGAGCAAAAGAAGTCTCCTCTAAAATCGTACTTGCTACTTGGGCTACAGAGGAAATACCCACAACACTTAGTAAATACTTCTGAGAGATTTCGCTTTCTTCAATAAGTATTGTTGTTGTTATATCCTGAGAAATAAGGGCGTGGCTAGAAATATCCAACGATGGTTGCGTTACCTAATGTATAAGTTGCTACATCAGCATAAGTGGTGGGTGCTTGACTAACAATGTGCAAGCTCGTACCATTTGTTGAGATGTAAGCTAGAGCAGCATCAAAAGCATTGTCAGTAATTAGTGCCATTATTTATCTCCTTTTTGTTCTTCTTCTTTCTCGACAAGAAAGACTTCTTCGCCTTCTTGCGTAAGTACGTATGTTTTATCTTCAGATAAATCATAATATTTGACTAGCAGACGAAATTGGTCTTGCTCTGCTTCTGCAAGCTCTTTAAGAGCACTCACAATCTCTTCTCGTTTTTGTGCTAAGGCTCTTATTAGTAAAACCTGTCCATTTGTCAATTTTTGTTTCATCTCTCTACAATCCTTTTCTAATTATTGTTTCTGAATAAAATAAATTTTAATGTGTGGGGGCTCGTGATTACTACTTCCCGTAGTTCCTACAGTATGTGTATGAGTTAATGTTATTTCTGCTACATAAGTAAGTCCGAAAGTGTGACTATGACCTGTAGATGCTGCAAACTCCCGAGTTCCTCCATAAGTTTTCTGTGATGAGGAAGACCCCCCTCTAGAAACTGGAGAAGTGTGTGCATGTGAAGTAGCGGATTGAACGCCTGTAGTGCCTATGGTATGGGAGTGGGTAAGTGCTCCTCCAGTACCCAACGTAGTCCCTGTAACAACCCTTATATAACGGTCTACTAGATTTACTGTAGACCCTGCACCAGTACACAGAGACCACCCCGTAGGTAGGGAAGAGGATGAGCCTACAAAGCCTATAATTAGGTTAGCAAACAGCTCTTCGGCAAACAGGTTCATCAAACAAGCCAAATTTATATAAGGAGGTAAATTACTTCCACTACTCGATGTTGGTATTGCGTGAGTATGACTTCCCGAACTCCCAGAGGTGCCTGTGATGCTATGTACGTGAAAACCACTAGAAACCGTTGTGCTACCCCAACTAACTCCATCTTGCGATGCACCCCCATAGCCAGAATCTCCAGCTAAGTCGTGGGTATGTCCTCCACCAGTGGTAGTATTTTGTGAAGCATGGGTATGACTATCAACACCTCCTATTACCCCTAAATCCCCGCTGGCGCTGGCTCCATAAATAAATCTTCCATTAATATTAGGTGCTCCATTACTACCATTACATAGCTGTAAGCCAGTGAGAGAGGATGCAGAGGTATAAAATAGAACTCCTCCTACAGGCAACACTGCCTCAGCAGTTGCTCTAATCCAATACAAACGGTAGTATTGTGGGTGATTATTTATACTAGAGGTGTTATTATTAGTGTGAGTATGAGCACCACTAGAGGGTGTGGAGTAACTAACAGAGTGGTCGTGACCATCATCAGCAATCATATCTACGATACTTCCAGCGTGTTCTGTTGTTCCGCCTGACCCATTTAGACTTACATAAAATGTGTGTGTATGAGCCCCTGCCGAATTTGTAGTTGGTATAGTATGAGAGTGGGTAGCATTTCCTAAACTAGAAGTATCTATAGCGCCCGCTGCCGCACCTTTTACAAACTTTCCTAAGGCAGGAGAATATATCTCCCACCCCGCAGGAGCGGTTGCTGAGCCCCAAAGAATAATGGAGTTTTGAGGCAGAGTAAGAGTCGTCTCAGAAAAAGACTCTCCTGAGGCACTAATAACTCTCATTTATACCTCACACCCTAAAAATACATCTAATCCTTCTGGAGCAGCTAAAATACCACTCAGAGTAATTCTTATTCTATTGCCAGCATTCAAAGTAACTGTTCCAGTGCCTCGTGTTTGACCAGATTGATAAGAGTTCCAGTTAGAAGAAACTGCTGTAGTAGTAAGAATGTTAGAGAATGTTGTGGGAGAGGCTGCTGTAGCTCTAGCTAATTGCACTGTTGCCGAACCACTGGAAGTAATAAAGCCCATATCAACTGTCTTAAGGGTTGCCCCATCAAGCTCAGCAGGGACTGTCCAATAAGTAGGAATACCCTCCTCTAAAACAACTCCCCCTGATACTGCCCGTAATGATACAACCACTGGCTCAGGTGCGTGCTCAATACTTGTTCCTACAATCTGAATTCCCGCATTACTGGAGATACCTAACCACTTCATAGCATTTGCGCTATCATCCCAAAACATAATTCGGTCAACATTTGGGTCAGCTAGTGATTGAATACCTAAGTGGCTAAGGGCAATAGTTTTTGTAGTGGTACCCGTAATTGAGATAGCCGAACCTGCCCCTAAGCTAATGGCAATACTGGAACCTAAACTAATCCCATCTCCCGCAGTAATAAGGCTAGACACCCCACTTGAGTTTACCATGAGAAGAGCGTTGCTGGCTGGATTAGATAAAGACTGTATACCAAACTTACTCAAGGAAATCTGTCCAGAGCCTATTGCAATACCACTGCCCGCAGTAATCTGAGAGGTAGAGGAGCCATTCCAAAACACTAACCCATTGACTGAGGGAAGACCACTAGCCAACGAGGATAGAACAGCAGAAACAGGTTGTAAGCCATTAACCATATCTGCAAAGGAAATCCTTAGAGTTTTATCTGCATCAACTTTATCTACATCCACAAACATAAATAAATCGCCTGATGCTGGTGCACCCGTATAAGGTGTTAAGTCAAAAATACTTTTTTCAGCCATTTCTTGCTCCTAAATACTTCAATTGAATTCTTATTCCTATATTATTTTTATGCTGTTTTCATAATAAATACTCTTTTCAGATACGGAGGCAAATTAGTAGCACTGCCTGTATCTCCGACTGTGTGAGAGTGGGTGTTAGCGGTAGTAACAGAAAAAGTTACTGAGTGAGTATGACTGCTTACAGCGTTTGTCAGTGCTCCCCACTGTTGATTTGCAGACCCTGAATTTGTAGACGTAACCGTTCCGCCCGTATGACCATGAGCACTACGCCAACTCGTGTTTGGGTTTGTGTGGGTATGTGTGGTTGCTCCCCCCGTTGTTCTTAAATCAGAATCAATAGAGGCACCATAAACAAATCTATCCACTAAATTAGGAGTACCATTTGACCCGTTACAAACCGCCCAACCATCGGGTACGGTACTGCCCCTAAACACTATAATTGAACCAATCGGAAGCCCGCTCATTATGACGCCCTCATTACGTAAAATAGCCTGATATATGGAGGAGTGTGTGTACCACTTCCTGTATTACCCAAAGTATGTGTATGGTTAGGGTCAGCGTTAGAAGTCATGGAAGCAGTATGAGTATGTCCATGAGAAGCAAAAGCGTAGTTATTGGCAGAAGAAACTCCAACATGACCTGATGATGCTCCTAAAGAGCCACTTATTGTATGACTATGCGTTCCAGCACTTCCTGTAGAGGAGTTTGTGTGGGTGTGGGTTGTAGTGCCTCCTGTAGTATTAACATGAGAATCTTGGGCTGCACCATAAATAAATTTGGCTCTTAAATCGGGAGTGCTGTTTGAACCATTACATAATACAAATTCAGGAGTGAGGTTCGCAAGCACATCATTAAACATCATAATTCCGTTGATAGGAAATTCAGCTTCCTCTGTAGCCCTAATCCAGTAAACCCTGTTGTATGGTGGATAAATTGTACCACTTCCTGTATTTGAGTTTGTGTGGCTGTGTGCTCCCCTTGAGTTAGTACTTCCAGAAGCACTATGAGCATGGGCTAGTTGAGCAACATTAAGATGAACACCATCGTCAGCCCCAGGACCACGATAATTACCAGTAGTACCACTCCAGCTAGCCGTAACAGGGTGATTATGGCTCGCCTCAGTTCCCGTAGTAGGAACAGTATGAACGTGGCTTGCTGAGCCTGTAATTGTTGTGGTTTGTGACCCCAAAGCACAACCCATAATAAACGCATTATAGGTAGTTGTGTCTAGTGACCACCCTGCGGGAACATTAGCTGCCGTTCCATACCACATGATTTCACTATCAATAGGTAATTTCAGACCACCCAAGCGTCTACGCTGAACAATTATCATGCTAACCGCACCTCACACCAATAATCCAGACCCTGCCCTGAGGCAGCGGACACGTCTACTCTGAGCACGTCTCCTGTCGCAAATGTTTTTGTTGCTATAACTGTCTCTGCTTTTGTCACATTATATAAAGTGGCAGTAGCAGTACCAGTGTATACTTTAGACCCCACAGAAATAACCGTTGCCCCATTCAAATAGGATGGAACAGTGAAATAAATTGCCCCGTTGATAATTTCAATGTCCTCATCGTAGTAGTAGGCTTTCAGATAAATAAGGTCTTTGTTAAGACTATCAACGTAGGCTTTTCTCGCTGCCTGATTATTTTTTACAGGGTTCCAGCCAGGCAGTACGGGAATAGAACTAAAAGTCTTTACTCCCCTTATTGTTTCATTTTCTGTATTTTTAACATATTGGGGATGGTCATCATCAGATAAGCCTGACAGCGCTCCGTGGTCGGTTACTATTAACCCATCCACATATTGCTTTGTTACAGCCTGTAGGTTTTGGGTTGGATTACTAGGCAGAAATGGAACAGAGGAAAACTCAATCATTTCTGCCCCGATAATCAGCTCAGTTCCTAAAGTATTGTAGGAGCTTACAAGCAATTCTGCTATAACCTTATCAGGAGACAGACCAGTTGTTACCTCTGCCTGTAGTGTTAGTATAGGAGAGTTATCTGACTTCTTAAAATAGATAGTAGGATTACCCATTATAGTGCTCTCTACCAGATTTATGGTAGGAGCAAATAAACTTAAGCTAAGCCCATCCCACTCTAGACGGTCTCCATCAGGGTCTCCGATTCTAAACGCCCAACCACCACCAATAGCCAAACGTGATTCATCTGTTGTACCCTGATAGCCAAGAGTTGTGCCCTCAGTGTAGATTGGGTATCCCTCCTCATAGGTTACTAATAAGTCAGCAGGTAACTCGCCAATCCAAACGCCCTTCCCCTCTGTAAAAGTGGAAGCCTGTCCTGCTCTAAAAGTTCCTCCCAACATAGAAATTCCAGAAGAGTTAAGAGTAATAGTACCCGCAGCAGCTTTTAGCTCACCAGAAGAGGAGTCAATATAAGCTTGAACCTCACTGGAATTAATTCCCCAAATACCATCACTATCAATCCAAACACCACTACCAGTAAATGAGCCTCCTACTTTTTCTAAAGTAGCTTGTGTTAGAATAATAGCACCTTCTGGACCATCAAACTTCAGGGAAGTACCAACGAGATTTAATTTACCCTCATCCCCACCATAAGGACTAATCCACTCTAGTCTAGCCCCCGAAGGGTCTCCTAGTCTAAACTTGTACCCCTCAACCCCATCTATACCTGTCCAAAGACCACTATCCAAACCATCAAAAGCAGTTGGAGCGGGATTACCGATAGCAAAACTTGGAATTGTTGGGTCTAGCTTGATAACAGTGTTAAGCCCTTGTGTTAGAGTAAGGGTTGCTCCAAAAATATCTAGGGAAGAGCCTGTCCACTCTAGACGAGCATTCTCAGGGTCTCCAACACGTAGTTTATATGCCCCAGAGTCATTACCCATCCAGATTCCCGTGTTTGTATTAAATCCTGTAGGAAGAGGGTTGCCTAGAGCAATACTTGGTATGTCCTGTGCCAACTTTATTGTAGGGGAAGTCCCTTCATATAAGGTTATGTCAATATTATGGGCTTCTAACCCTAAATTACTTGCTATCAAGTATCTATCGTGGTCTTGAAGAGTACCTTGCCAACCAGTACCCGCCCAAAGACCAAACTCTCCTGCCCTTCCAGTAATGCCTACCAGATTACCCAATCTGGTCTTTACGGACTGACCAGAGGCAGGATGCCCGCTCCAAGTTACGATTTGTTGGAATGGCGAATAAGTAGTAGCAGTAAAACCATTTCCTATGGCTAAAGCATTCCCGAAAGAGGGCTCTCCAACAGCCTCAATTGGTAGATTCCCCACACTTGAAACAGAAGATAACTCAATAATTTGTTGGACATCTCCAGAGATGTTTACCAAACCTTCTGAGGACAAGGCACCAATCTCGTCTAGGGGTGTACTAGCTTGCCCTTTTAGTAAGACTTTTGAGGTAATACTAAGACCCACATCAGACAAGGTTAGTCCCAAATCAGCAGATAAAGTACCTATCCCAACACTGCTGAGAGTAAAATTATCTAATGAGATTTGAGAAGAACCGCCTCTTGTATTCCCTATAGAGGATATTGATACATTCCCTAAGACTTTTACTAGTACGTTTCCAGAGCTTGCGCCAGAAGAACTCAGTGTAACTCTCTCAAGTGTTCGAGAAAGTGTAGCCCCTAATAACTTACCTGAGCTTGAAGAAATTAGTCTGCCTAGGGTGTGCTCTAGCGTGCCTATAATTGTGTTCTTTACACGAGCATCGTCTAGGGTTTGTATAATCTCAGCATAGTTTATTTGCAGGTATTTAGTATCGGCTAGTACAAGGTCAGTACCGCCAGAAATATCTATAGACAGGGATGCAGAAACAGAAGCATTCTCTAGAGTTGCTTCTAAAACATAGTCGTTAACATTTCCCGCAGTAAGTGTAAAATCATCTAGCAGGACATAGAAATTTCCGTCTCCCATAAAGTAATTCCTTTATTAGACGTTGCCATCTGTGATTATGAAGGTTGCAATAGTTACAGGGTCTCCCAATACAAAAGATATATCATCAAACATAAGCTCGCCCGCATAGCCTGTTAGCGTAACCGAGCCTTGCATATGACACACACTACCTGCTGAATCGTAAATCCTAAAATACCCTGCCTCCCCTGTATCGTTAGCAGAACTGTCTTCCCACGTTCCTAATTTGGAAATATTACCACCAGAAGCAGAGCCCAACCAATCGGAGGGTAGGGTCATTTCTGCAAGTAGTGTTCCTGTGGCTACCTCAGCACAATTGCTAGGAGCCAAGCCTGAGTAAATCCTTAGGATTGGAGATGCTCCTATAGAACTTTCTATGGCATTCAATCTAGCATTTCTTATTACTTGTGATGCCTGTACTGTCATCTTTTCTTTCTCCTTTAGCCAATAGCGGTGCTCTCAATATAACCGCTTCCTTCTTGTCCATAATCTAAAACCAGCGCTCCTTTATCTACAACCGTTCCAGCACCTAAAGAGCCAGCATTATTCACGTTTGATGACCGAGTAAAGGAATATGTTTGTGTATTTGTTAGGGTATTAATACCACCAACCGATAAGGAAACCACGCCCCAACAATCTGAGACAAATGTTGTTCCAGCCACCCTACTCAAAAGCCTTATCTTTACATAATCCCCGTTTTCAAAAACAGGGTAGGAAGAAAAACCCTCAAAACCTGCTACAACAATTTGAGTGGTACTCCCTGGAGAAGGTATAATAAAACTTTGGGCTAGAGGAGCGACAGCCTTACTAATTATCTGACTACCCGCCAGAGCCTGTTCTTGGTCGGCTACGAAGTTCTTTACTCGTAATTCATCTGCTACAATCTTACGAAAATCTGCCTGACCCGCATAAGAAATGCCCCAACCTGTCGTACCACTAGCATAATTTTGGCTTTGTAGCCTACTATTTTGACCAATCTGAACCATCCTAGTGTTAGAGGGGGTTAGAATAATGTTGCCAGCAGAAGATAAAGACAAAGCACCTTGTTGTGTAGAAATTGTAGAAGCTTGGTTGAATGTAAGAGCATTACCTTGAATTAGCATATTCCCTACTAAGTGTAAATCACTTTGAGGGTTGTCTGTGCCAATACCTACTCCACTAAGACTTAGTGTAAAAACAGAGGTGTTTTTTTGTAGAGAGAAAAAGTGTAATTGTCCCGCAGGATTAGGAGTTATGTCCCACGCCACACTGCTTCCAAAGGACAATTTTAGAAAATCCCTATAAGTATCTGAGTGTATATGGAGTTTTGAAAGAGGCTCAGTAGTATTAATACCTACGTTTCCTAAATGACTAATTCTTAAACGTTCAGACAAGCTCCCTTCATCAAAAGGTTTACTAACCGCTATTGCAAAGTAGGGATATTTCCCGTAATCTTCCAGACTACCATAACGAATCTCAACCTGTCGGCTAAGCTCTGATTCTATACCAAATTTTATAGCCTGATTAACAAGCTCTTGAGTGGATGACGTAAGATTAATAACATCATTATAAAAAGCTGTACTAGCGTCTGGATTAATTCGTAGTCTACCACCTACAATATGAAGCTTCTCATTAGGGAAAACAATTCCAATACCTAAATTTTCTTTTATCGAAACACTTCCAGTAGTGGTTGTTTCATCATCTCCTACACGAACCCCGCCTACTATGTTTGTTTGTTGTCCTACTCTCAAGCGACCACCAACAAAGGCGTTGCTCGCCACTGCCAACCCTCCCTGAGGAGCAGGAGAACAACTACCAATGGATAGTCCACCAAAAGCAAAGGCTAGCCCTGTAATAGAAATATCTGTACCTACGGATAAGGCTCTTCTAACAAGCGTGTTACCACTAACTATGAGGTTTCCTGTAGGATAAGAGGGGTCTTGTGTGTGAGGAAAGTCGGGGTCTTCTGTACCACCAACATTAAGACCACCTGCTGTTGTTAGTAGTCCATCAAAATGTGTGTGTCCTAAAAACTCTGTTTCTCCCCTAACAGACAAGCTACCCTCAACAAGTAAACTACCATTTCCTATAAACTCTTCCCCACCTACATGAAGACCAGAGAGGACTGACACAGAGCTATCAAAAATGTGTCCTGCCAACCACCTAAAAGGGAAGGCAGTGTTAACTTGTAGGTCTACATCAGAGGTTAGTACTCCCCCACCTAAAAGCCCACTACCTGCATTAATATTTAGACTTGCGTGGTCAATATGCTTTGTAATTACAAAATTAGGAAGAGCATCGTGGTCAAAATCCTGCTTTAGGGCAGTAATCATTACCTGAGCAGTGCCCGTCAAAGATATTCGTTGACCACTATTCGTACTACTTAGAATCGTGTCTCTTGATAATTGATTGAATACAGAACTATAAACACCCCGCCCCGCCTCGACTTGAGTACCATCTATTATTGAGTAGGATACAACATCACCATTTTGAACACCAGACTCTATAAAAGTAAGGTGTCCAGGAACAGCATCCCCTAAGTTTAGGGTGCCTGTGCCCTTTGTTTCTGTATATACACGAACTAAATTATATAATATAGCCATAATTACATCGTAGGATAAGGTATTCTAGCTGAACAAGAAACTTTAGTTTCAGCCGAAATACCCATAAAATCGAGCTTGACTTTGGATTTCCCTTTTGGAAAACCCCAAAGAAGAGAGGTATTACTTAGCTTAGAGAAAATATCTCCCTCAATACTGCTCGTTACGGTCTTAACCCCTGGGGTTGTGTCCACAGTCACTATCTCTCCATCATAAATTCTCTTATTAATAATAAACTTAGACCCTCCAACTCTCCCAACACTAAGACCAGAATCAGCAGGTCCCTGAATTGTCCAAACACCCCAAGCAGTGTCTGCCCCAAAATTAAAAATCTCCCAACTTTCTCCAAACCTGCCTGGACCAAGCATATTGTCTAAGAAATTATCATCTAGAAGCTTAGGAATAGCTGACTCATCCAGTACAGCATTTGTTACGGTAATATAATCACTCTCTGTAAATCCATAAAAATAAGGGTCATGTGCCTCAAAAGAAAGCATCATATTAGCCCAAACTACAAATTGGTTATCATCATTATCATCCCCTAAATGACCATCAACATAGGTGCACCTTACCAGCTCTCTCTTCTTCTTAGCAAAATTAAATATTAAACTGCCAGAAGTAAGAAAGAGTGCTTCCGATAAGTAGCGCTGTAGCGCAACCAGTTGGGTATAATCGGGCGCAGATATTCTAAAAGGAATATCTAAAGTTCTAGGGTCTACTACCCTTTCTCTCAGAACATTTCCTGGTCTTTGTGGAATTCTATCTGTTCTTAGGGTTACTGGAGGCAAAAGAAAACCTCTCTTACCCACCAACGGAACAATAGAACACCCCTCAAACTGAGGAACATTATCAGTATCCAGAGAAATCTCTGGCTGAGAATTGTCATAAGGACTATGATATTTCCAAACTATACTATCCACCATATAAAAACTCCGCATTCTTCAGTTGTCTCAAAATTTCCTTCTCAGTAGGAATATTAGGAGACCCATTTACAGTAATATTATATTGCTTCCCACCACCCTCAGAGGTACCTAACTGAGCTAACATATTTGATAGTTGGGAGTGAGAGGTAATGTGTCCGTTTACAGGCGGTGAGAATAACTCTCTTCCTGTCTCTCCAACCACTCGCATCTGACCCGCATACGCTGGCTTACCTGTCTGATTGCTTCCATCAGGCTTACCATAAACAATAGTAACTGTTATGTCCCAAAAGCCCTTCATAAGTGTGTTGAATAGGTCAACAACAGGGGTGATACGGTCTGTAAACTCCCCCTCTAAAAAGGTAGCCAAATTACCCGCAGCGGACTCTGCTTGACTAAAAGCATGAGCAAAACTACCTACACCACTACCACCTAAAGTAGTAACTTGGTCTTTGAATGTAGCCCAAATATCAGAACCAACCTGCCCTAACAAAGTCTCCATTGATTCAGCTGCTGTAGAAAAGCCTGTGCCTAAGTTGTCGGAAGCGGTTTTTAGTTCTGAGACTAGAGTTGTAAAAGTAACAATCTTTTCTCCCGCATCTGTAGCAAAGAAAGCATTACTAAAAGCAGTTTCAATAGTCAAGGCATATTCTTGTCCCAAAGCTTCAAGAGCAGTATAAATTTCTTTCGCTTCTTTTGTAGCGTCTAAAAGACCGTTTACTATTTTAATGGCTAAACTAGTCATAATTGCAGAGTCTAGGGGAACTGAGTTTAATCCATTAGCAATAGCATTTACAATAGCAAGAGCCAAAGCCTGTTGGTCATCAGCAGTAAACTCAAAGGATTGTGAGGAAAGCATACTCTCAATACCCTCTTTTATCTGCTCTGCTAAAGCAATAATTTCTTCACCAAGACCTTCCATAATTAGGGCGGGAGCAGGAATATGGATGTCATCAATTGTAACCGTACCATTTAGAATATCTTCTACCTCAACACCAAGTTGGTTAGCCCAACCCTCCACATCGGTAATTTTAATGTCTGATATTTTAGATTTGAAAGCCTCATAATCAACGTTTGCCACCGACTCTTCCATAGCTTCTGAAAGACCCGACACATATGGTCCCCAATAATCTTTGCCAGGGGCGGGAGGAGAGAATTGTAGTATTTCATTTCCTAAGTCTAAATCCTTAGCATCTCTAAATGATTTAACCCATTTAGAAACATCGAAGGATGCTTCTGATACAAAACTAGCTAATGTGGGAATCTCTACTTCAATTGGAGGCTGCTGACTTAAAAGTGATTGGAAGTATTCTTCGGGAGGTTCGTTTGCCCAAGTTATCTCTCCAGTTTTCAGGTTTGTAAGACTGACGTATGTTTCTCCTTCGAAGGGGACGGTGCGCTTTATCATTACCATATCCTCTTTTCCAAAGAGGTCATCAAACATATTTTTAAGCCCAGAGCCAACAAACATATCGTCTAGCATACCAAAAGCACCACCAAGAAAGGTACTCTCTTTGTCAAAATTACCAGTTATTAATTCATCAATTATAGAGATAACAACAATCACAGGAATAACATATTGTACAGCACTACCTATGAGCTTAAGCCCATTAGCAATCCCACCAGCCCCAAACCCGCCAGCCACTAACCACTCCAACAAAGAGGCAGCCCCTTTGCCGAGTCCTGGAACAATTGCCTTAGCCCAAGCTACTTTAGCAATTTCTAGAGTAAGCCAAATACCTACAAGCCAATTCAAAGGCTTTTCTTTACTAGCAATCCCCCCTAAGAAACTTGTAACCTTACCTAAAATGGCATCAACATCACCAGAAATATCTCCAGATATTTCTACTCCAAGATTTCCTAATATATTATCACCAATTTGTCCTACAAGCTCTAGAATTTTAGGAATGCGCTCTTCCAAGACTTTGAAAGTTTCGTTAAGTTCTATTGCAAAATCAATGAGCCCTTGTGCTCCCTCAATAGCCTTCCCGTCAATAGAAATATCATCTAGAGAAACTTCTTGTCCACCAAGAGCCATAAAGAATGCTCTGATTTTCTTATATACAGGCTCTATGACATTTGAGAGCTCTTCAAAAATGATACCAATCTCTATCCCAAGTTTCTTTAGAGACGTGAAAGCATCTCCCATGCCTACGCCCCCCTCAAGACCCTCTAGGGTATCCGTAAAACCTGTCAGGTCTACATCCTCTAAATCTTTTAAAGCATCTACGAGCGCTTGAGTTTTTACGCCAGTTGGGTCTAAAATTGTGCCCGCTGTTTCCACATCATTGAAAAAGTCAAGTAAGAACTTCTTACCAAAAATATCCGCCATATCCTGCACAACTTTGAGATAGTCCCTACTCTCATTAGATAGTGTGGATATACTCTTTATTCCTGATTTTGCGAAAGAAACAAGACGGTCTTGCATCCCATCAGTCGTTAGAATAACCTCACCCATATTGTCTACTGCTTCATTTCTAAGTAGTCTTCCTATGGTTTGGAATACAGTACGAACTGTTAATTCTAGTTTTAGAGCCTGTCCATTCAGATTTGCCATCGCAGCACTGAAAGTAGCCATAGCGTCAGTAACCTCTGATAGACCCTCCACCTCAAACTCGGTTTCTAAGTCTAGAGGTACACCACCACCGCCACCACCGCTAGCGTCTTCTAAGCTCTTTAGATATGCCTCAATAGCTTTAAGCATATCAATAAAGATTTTATCTTGGTCTTGGTATGCCTTGAGTATCTCTCTATGAAGGTCAAGCTCGTCTTGAATTGTCTCCTTACGAGTCTCTAATTTGTCCTGCTCTTCATCAAGAATTGCTAAGTCCTTGTCACGCTCCCTCTGTAAGCGCCCAAGTAGCTCAGCTTGCTCTTCCAGGGTCATATTAGAAGTCATCAATGCACGAACTTGGTCTCGATAAGCCTGAGTTACTTCCTTCTTCCGCTTTTCTACGCCCGCAATATCCTCAATAATACTTTTTAGTTGAAAATTAAGTTTGATTAGCTTGAAAAGCTCATCAGAAGCTTCCCCAAATCTATCGGTTAGTTCTCTAATAGCACTATCAGCTACAGCCCCAAACTCATTAAACTGAGCAATTAGCCCCGCTAACTCAGTTCTAAACATGAGTAACATAGCCTGAGCGTTACCATCATCTTTTATCTTACCAATATCAATCCAACTGGTAAGAATATGCTCAACTACTTCAGCAACCTCTTTCAGAATACTGAAATCAGCTTTTCTAAAGCCTCGAAGATAAGTATCAAAGAGTGTTGTACCCCACTTATCAATGTGTTGAAGTGGTCCCGTTTCTGGCGGTGAGTGTGCTCTAAAGAAACTGGCAATAATGTTAGCAATCGCTTGTACAGCCTGAGCAATTCTTTTTGCTGAGCCTTCTATACCCTCTGCCAACCCATCAAAAATTCCCCTACCCCACTGAGGCATCATTTTTGCTAATCCACCAAATATATTAACAATATTGGTAGCCATTCCTGCCCCCGCCTGTTGAACAGAAGCAAAGGCTCTAGAAACCGTCCCTGCAAATAACCACGCTACAGGATTTAATCTAACAAGTTGCATCATAAAGATACCAACAACTTTAGTAAGTGTCCCAAAAACGCCCCCAAGCTTAATCAAACCACTCATAATAAGAGAGGCACCAAAAGCCATTTGAGAGAAGAAGAATAATAAAGGACCACTTATAGCCACTATAGCAGAACCAAAGAACAGAATTCGCTTTGTGCCCTCATCCAAGCCTGCAAAAAGGTCAGTCAGAGCCTTTACTACAGGCATAGCAGCTTGCACAAGCTTGATTAGCTCTGGAATAAGGCTATCACCTACCGCAAGAGATAGGTTGTTTATGTTGTTTTTAAGTTGCTGCGTTTTAAAAGCCAGTGTATCTTGAACAGCCACATACTCATTTGCCAATGAGATAGGATTCTTCCATTGTTGTTCTGCAACCGCCATTATTTCTCTAAATCTACTGGCGACATCCCCACCATCGGCTGCCTGAAGCATAGCTGCGGAAAACTTACCTGCACGCATACCAAGGAAGTCATAGAGTTCCGCAATTGCCTTAATAGCGTCTTCTTGATTATTATAATGTTCGAGAATTTCCGTAAAGGTGCCCGCAAAATCCGCCCTCATTCTAGCGTGCATCTGCTCACTAGTACCAAAAATCTCTATCAGACTGTTATGACTCTTATCAAAAATCTTTTCATAATTTCTAGCCATAAACGAGCCTAAGTTTCGAAGACCTGTCCCAACTTCCTCAGCACTAAGACCCACCTCGATACCTAAAGCAGCCCAAGATGCAATTACGTGCGGAGGAACACCCAACTGAGACAAGGTAGGTCCAGATGCCTCAACAGCAGTCAAAATTTGGTCTGCCGAAGCACCTACATTATTTTCTAATTCATTGATAACATTAATAATACGCCAAACAAAATCCTCTGTTTTGCCTGTGGTATCTGTCATAGCATACCCGAAAGCATTTGCTACATTACCAAGTCTTTTTGCAACTTCTGTGGCAGCCACATCAGTACCCTGAGCCATCATTTCCATCATAGGTAGGTACTTCTCAATGGCTTGTACGGACTTCACACCAAACTGACCTAAATCCTCAGCCCATTGTGCAAACTGCATTTGACTTGAGCCAGCCACAGCGGAAATATCCCTGATAAATTGGTTCAGAGCTCTAGAGTTTGCTCCACGAATATTAGGAACACCAAATTCATCATCATCAAAGCCCGCAACTTTAGTAACACGAGCCATAGCCGACTCAAACTCGGTGGCAAATTGTATGGATTCTTTTAGAAAAGCGGTAAATGGTATAGCAATAAAGAATGTTAAAGCCCGACCCATACTCAAGAAACCCTGAGTAATCTGTCTAATACTATCAATGCTTTGGGTCATAACATTTCGTAGAAGACCAAAGGATTGGGCTAACTGCTGTGTACCTTGTCTGACCCTTTTTAGCCCATTAACAACCGAGCCCTTTAGGTTATTTATAAATTCTTTCGAAAATCCCTGCAAAGCCTCTAATTTTTTAAGGCTATCACTGAGCTTGTCCACCTCTTGTCTGGCAGCCATAATCTTAGCATCTCGTATGCCCGCCACACTTCCTTTAGAAGCAGGTGTTCCCGTCTTTTCTTCAGAAGTTAGTTGTCCTGCTAACTGTATTAGCTCTCTATATTTATCACTAATTTGGGACAATAGAGCGAGCTTAGGGCTTAGTGTCTTATCCCCACTTTGATTTATAGAATTAGCCATATTAGCATATCTATTAAATTCTTGAGAGGCTTTAGAGACTACTTTATTTTGTCTCTGCATGTGTCTTGCTGTGTTAATAGAGGCGCTTGCTAAGGTATTTAAGTTAGCGTTTAGCCCCTCTATAACATCAGCCGCATGTTTATGAGTTATTGTACCTTGTCTTGAGGACTCGGCAACAGCCTCTAGCCCTTTTTGAACACTCTTAAGACCACTAATAAAGGCGGACTCATCAAGACTTATTTTAAAGCTTACATTATTACGAGATGCCATGTAAAGTCCTTATATTATAGCGCTTTGGCATTTTTATATAGTGGTGATTCAGGGTTATCACTCCCATCAAACTTCACCATTAACTGCCCTGGTTTCAGTTTGCCCCTCTCCTTAGCACTAATTAGTGCACGTCTGGAGTGACTTACCCAAGGGGCAATATTTTCTAGGTTTTTAGATACCCCTTTATAATATCTCTCCATAGCCTTACCAGATTTCTTGTCCATCGGGGTACGGGCAGTGGGAAATAGTTGTAAGAGGGTCAAATAGTGAGCAGCCTTATCCTCTTGAATGTATTTAGTTGTTTCTACTAACCAATCAAAGCCACGCTTTTCAACAGTTTCAATTATTTCTCTGTCTGACCATCCGTAGGTTCTTCGGATTTCGTGGAGAGCTCTACTGTATCCTTTGTAGAGCCTCTCTTCGAGAAAAAACGGCTTACGACCTTCTTGAATGACTCTTGTTTCTCAAAGACACCAATAGTAACATCAATTAGTTGAGCAATATCAAAATGCTCTTCAGCCTCTTCCTCGTTACAACCAGTAACTACAACGTAAAGCTCCATAAGAGCATCCGCAGTTACCACCTTTGAGAGGTCTACGACAAGCTCAGGAATAGTAGAAGACATTTCTACTTCTCCATCATCATTTGTCATTTCATCAAAGAGCTTA
>Ga0334882_1000475_pt1 | contig 62799 bp, 57 predicted proteins | sample GraSluR1_MG_5_FD_207226 | JGI IMG/M metagenome (GOLD analysis project Ga0334882, IMG submission 207226) | Sludge microbial communities from methane-producing bioreactor in Wageningen University, Netherlands - Granular Sludge_15_04-R1 | ecosystem: Engineered > Bioreactor > Anaerobic >... | reverse complement strand
TTTGAAAAATATTACAAAAGATAAGAACGGGCTAAGACAGACTTCTTCGTCACTTCGCTCCTCGACCCACGCCTTGCAGGCTCTCCCTACGGTCAGGGGAATTTTACAAGGATTTAGAGGAAAATTCCTGCTGAATTTTCCCAAATTTTTCTTCCACTTCGTTCCAGAAAAACTTCTTTTATCCCTGATGTTAAATGAAATAATTTTTAGTGGCTAAAGGTGGAAGGGGACAATTTTATTATATAAAAGCGAGAAAACTATTTCCGAAAATCCAACAAAAACAATTATTTTTGAGGATATCGAAAATATTTCAAGAGTTCCAAATATCTTCCGAAAAAATCAACATAAACTTTATATATTTCAATTTTTTAGTAATAATTGTCAGTCAAATGACTGAAAAATTTTGAGGGGGTAAAACAAAAATGGCAAGTCAAGCTCTAGAACAAATGTTAGAAACCACTTTTGTACCAAATATTCCACGAAATAGAATGTATCAAACAATAGATACATACACAGGCGGAACAACACAACTATATAGTTTTGATTCACCAAAACCATTTAATCCAATTGGTTCTATGGGAAGTGGATTCCAAACAGGATCACAAGGTAATATTAGAAAAGATTTAGGTAATGGTCTTCAAGAAAGATATGACTTTAGTCAGCATGATAGTACTATCCATATTAATTATGATTTATTTGGTGCAAAAAAAGATTTTAGTGCAAAAGCTCTAGGAGATGCACACAAAATTGATTTGAGTTACTTGTTTAAAGATAAAGAGTAAACACTCTTTATTTTTTTATTTATTGGATTTAAAAATGGAAAAACAAAAAATTGTTGGAATTAGTAATAGGGAAGATTATGTTGAATTAATTTTAAAAAAACAGGAACCATATTATACTTTTTTATTCAAATTATTAAAAACTTTAGGAATAAAAATTCCAGACATTCAAGATTATATGGGTAATGATCCTAAAATAATGGACGAGAAAGATTCTTCAATGACTTATGGTGAAAAAAAGAACAAAATTTTTCAAGTTATAGGTTGTGATAAAATATTTTTATATATTCAAACAGAATCAAGAGATAAACTAACTACTTTCATTCAAGAGAATTGTGAATTTATTAAGAAATAGATCAAAAATGACCTCTCTTGATTTATTATTAACTGGTGCTTCTTCTTTTGTTACTTCTGAGTTTGGTTTTGATATTAAAAAATCGAAACTTAAACCTTATTCTTTTGAAAATTGGCAAGAGTTTTGTCAAACTAATAATTTTGATATGAATAGTTCTGGGATTTATGTTCCTGCTTCATTTTCTGCTTATGTTAGAACTGATAGTTCTTTTTTGACTAGTAATATTTTTCATGAATTGTATGGTCATGGTTTATTTGTTGAACACTCCCAGATTGGAAAAAAACTTACTGAACTAATTCAGAATAATGGTGATGAAAAAAGTTTTATGTTTGATAAAATTAACTCGCAAGAACAAATGTTTGGTATTGCTAAACATAATATTCACAATTATGAGGGTTTTGCTGTTTGGCTTGAAGCTTTACTTTGCCAAGAAACTGAAAATTCTAAAGTATGGATTTCTAAAAAGAATGGTTTAAGAGGGGATTATGCACAACTTTTTGAATTCTTCGAAGATGCTGAAAGTCGGCTTTCAAGATTTGGTTTAATTTCTCAGATGGGTTTTCCTAAACATTACGATGAAAATAAAGTTTTAGATGTTGTTAAAAAATTATATGGTTCTAATTTTGGTAATGTTGATTTTGTTGTTCTTTATGGTTCTCAAAAACCTGAAAGTGATATTGATTTATGTATCGTTTCAAGTAATTCTTCAAATCAATATTTTAATGGATGGCTCGATATTGCGGAATTAAACAGAGAAGATTTTCAAAATCGAAGAGATAATTTAGATATTGCTCTTACTGATGCGATGTTTTCTGGAAAATTAATCTTTGGAGATGAAAATACTTTCAACCAATACAAAAAAACTATTTTAGAAAAACCAATTTCACAAAAGATAATCGAATATAATAAACGAAAATCTAATCTTCAAAAAGAATATTTATCAAGTTATCAAAATAATAATAGAATGAAAAAATTATGCTTATCATACATACAAAGTTTCTCTCAAAACGCGGAGCAATTAAGTTTAGGAAATAAACCTTTAACATTAACTAATCTTAAACAAATATATGAAAAATAGTTTTCGCCTTGATGTATTCATTAGAAGGCACTTTCGTGCTTGATAAAAATAAAATCGTCCTAGATGCTTGTCCTTTAAGTATCACTTCTTCCTTTAGATTGGACGCCTTTGAAAATAACTCTTCGGGATTTTTTTGCTTCGCAAAAAACCACTTGCAGTTATCCCTCGTTCCTATCGGAAGTATTTAACAAGGATTTAGAGGTTTCGTTCGGTTGCACCTCACTACACCCAAATTTTGCCTACGGCAAAACTTCTCTAAACCCCGATGTTAAGTTCAATAAAATTTGAATTCCTCTTTTCTTTTTTAGAAAAAAAGAAACAAAAAATAGAGGGTTCCTTAGGTCTTTCAGACATATTCACTTGTAACTTCGTTGCTCGAAAAGGTATATTTTATAATGAAATAAGAACATTATGCAATAATATTAGTTGCGATATCTATAATTCTCTCAAAATCTTTCTTATTAGCTTCATATTTTGCAAATTCCACTAATGAACACAGATCAAAACATTCTTTAATTTCTTTATGGCTCTTTTTATTTTGTTTTAAATAATCTATTAGTTCATCATTAGTTATTTCTTTGTTGAGCTTGTTTTCATAGCTTAAATATAGTCTTAATGCTTGCCCTGCCGTTCCGTAAGCGTCTTTATATTTTTTAAAAGCAAATTCTTTTTTAGATTTTTCAAGTAACTTTAAACTTTCTTTCTTGTAGTCATATGGCTTTTCGATTTTCTTTTTAATAACAGACTCTGGTTCGGGTTTTTGATGAAGTTTTTTGTATGCAAAATATCCTACTAATGCAAGGAGAATAATAACTGGTAGAACCCACCAATAATTTTTCTTTTCTTTTTCTCCATTTTGTAATTCTACATTTTGAACTGTATTATTCACTATCTCTGCTGTTATGCTTGCTGTCTCATTATTTTGATTCATATAGTTTAGTTGTACGTTTGTTTTGTTTTGTTCTTGTGTAAAATGCATATCTTGCTGTAAATAACCTTGTTCTTGAAGCTGTTTTTGATATTCTTGGAATTGCTTATTTTCTTGAAGTTTATCCATCATTTGTTGTCTTAATTCCGCCGTATATTTTTGGATGTTTTGTATCTCTCCATTATTCATTTGACCTTGCAGAGTTGCTTCTTCTCCATTAGGTTTTTGATATTCTAACTCAAAATTGCCTGTGTTATTGGAGGAAGGATTAAAATTAGCATTAGTTAGATTATATCCTTGATTTAATAATTCTTGGTGTTCTTTTTGAAATTCCTGGTTTTGTGCTAATGATTTTTGAAATTCCTCTTTCATTTGTTGTTGTTCTTGAATCTGTTTTTCCATCTGTTGTTTGAGAGCAGAACTATCCTGTGATAATTGATTGTTTTGCAGTTTTTGCTGTGCACTTTGTGGTTGTTGCTGTTGCTGGTTGCCAAACATTTGATCAATCATTTGTTGCATTCTTTGTTCTTGTTGTGCAAAAGGATCATTTTGTTGTTGAGTAGATTCAGATGCAACTTGAGAAGAACTACTTACTTGGTTTTGTTGATTATTTTTTTGTGATTCATCACTTACAAAGTGTATTTTGATATTGTCTAAATTTACAATTCTTAATTCATCTTTAGTATATGAAAACTGTAATGTAATAGCTAAAGTCATTGGAGTATCTGAAGTTCCAAAACTAATGGGTATTTGTGTTTCTCCTTTATCAACTGAAAAAGAGGTTGATTTCGTGTTTGAGCTGGAGTATTGAAAATTACCTTGATTTATCGATTGGGTTATTGTATAACTTAACATGCCATTTATTTGTTCTTTGTAAGTGTTCTCTGATTGCAAATTAATTATTGCATCTTCACCGATTGTAAAATAGTATTCTGATTGATCTAATGAAATAGTTATATCTTTAGCAGACACCAAAGGAGTTGCTAGCATAAAAAGTACGATAATAAACACGATTTTTCGATTCATTGTATACATCTTTGATGTATGCTTGAAATGTTGAAAAAATTTCATTGTATTATCCTCTTTCCCCCATATCGTAAATATAAATATGTCAAAAAAGTTATCATTGATGCAATAAAGAACCAATCTTTTATGTTAGTTTCTTCTTTTTCTCTTTTTATTTCATCATTTAAATTATCATAAATATTATTTAGTGTTTTTTCATCAACTGATTCAAAATATTTGCCTCCGGTTTCTTCAGCAATCTTTTTTAATGTCGCGGCATCAAATTCTGCATATTGTGGTCTTCCAAACCAATCATAACCAAGAATTACTTCTCCAGCTGAACCCATACCTATAGTATGAACTTGAATATTATTATTTCGTGCAAATAAAATTGCTTCTTCTGGACTTATTACTCCTGCATTATTAACTCCATCGCTTAATAAAATAATTACTTTTTTCTTGTTTGGTATTGAAGTTGCCATGTCAACCCCCATTGCAAGTCCATCCCCTATCGCAGTTCTTCCTTCTCGCAGACTTATACTTCTAAGTTTTTGAATTGCTTTTTCTTTATATGGACTTAAATAAGCAGCAGTCGTTGCACCTGATTCAAATGTGATGATTCCTATATGATCTTTTTCTTCAAGGTCTTTTATGAGTAGTTCTGCAGAACTTTTCATAGCTTCAAGTCTATTTGGTTTATAATCTGTTGCCTGCATACTTCCAGACACATCAAGAACTAAAACTACATTGACCCCTTCTCTTGCTTGTTTTAAGGGGATGTGAGGATTGGCAAAGCCAATAATCATAAACACTAAAACCAAAAGTGCGATATAAAATAATACATCATTTCTTTTTGATTTCTTTTTATCTCCAAGGGCAGATTTAATAAACCCAATATTACTAAATTTTATAGCATCTTTTTTCTTTTTATCAATAATTCTCTTATAAACATAAAACAACAAGGGAATAAAAAACAAAAATACTAATACCCAAGGTGATTCAAATCCTGCCATTATGATATCACCTTTTTTTGTCTTGTTCTAAAGAATTTACGTAAAGGTATTTCATAAGCTTCATCAGTTGTTACTTCTACTGTATCTATTTTATGTTTTTTGAAAAGAACTTCAAGTTTATTGTTTTGTGTTTTCATAACTTTAGTATAATTTTCTCTAAATTCTTTATCTGAAGTATCCAAAAGAATTTGCTCTCCTGTTTCTTCATCTTCCAATTGAATAAGTCCAATATCGGGAAGCTCAGATTCTCTATTATCTCCTACTTTTATTGCAATAACATCATGCCTATTTCTTAGAGCAGTTAAGGCTCCTGCAAAATCTTCAGAATAAAAATCGGATATGATAAATAAGATGCTTCTTTTCTTTATTACATTAGTAATGTAAGATAAAGATTTTTTAATATTAGTCGCTTTTGATTGAGGTTCATGAGTTACTAAACTACTGATAAGTTTTAGAACGTGTCTTCTGCCTTTTCTTGCAGGAATATATTTTTCAACACCATCAGTAAATACGAACAAACCGACATTGTCATTGTTTCTTAATGCTGAAAACATGAGTGTGGCAGTCATTTCTATTGCTTTTCTTCTCTTTTCTACAATGTTCCCAAAGTTTCCAGAAGCAGAAAAATCAAATGCAAAAAAAACTCTTAAATCCCTTTCTTCAATAAATTCTTTAATAAATGGATGATTAAATCTTGCAGTTACTTTCCAGTCAATTGCTCTTATATCATCTCCTGGTCGATAATCTCTTATTTCAGAAAATTCTATTCCTTGTCCTTTAAAGATGGAGTGGTAATTGCCAGCCATTAAACCATCAACTAAATGTTTGGTTGCAATCTCTATTTTTTTTACTTGTGCAATTACCTCTTTTGTCTGAAGCATTCTAAACAAACCTCACTTGTTATGGAACTTTTACTTTATCAAGTATGTGCGTTATTATTTCATCACTCGTATTTTCTTCTGCTTCAGCTTCATATGTTAAAAGAACTCTGTGTCTTAAAACATCATACGCAATTGATTTTACATCTTCAGGCTTTACATACCCTCTTCCTTTCAAAATTGCATGAGCTTTAGCAGCTAATATGAGCCAAAGCGAGGCTCTTGGCGAAGCGCCATACTCTATACTTCCGTTTAAGTCAAGTCCGTATTTTTCTGGATGTCTTGTTGCATCTACAAGTTCTGCTACGTATCGTTTAATTTTTTTATCTGCATATATTTTTTGATTGAATTCTTGCATTTCGAGTATTTGTTTAGCAGTTAAATTTTTAGAAATGCTTATTTTAATACCTTCTGTAAATCGTTCAATTATTTCTTCTTCACCATTAATATCGGGATAATCAATTAATAGTTTAAACATAAAACGATCTATTTGTGCCTCTGGTAATTTGTATGTTCCCTCACTTTCTATAGGGTTTTGAGTTGCTAACACCATAAACGGTTTTGGCAGAATTATTGTTTCTCCTTGAATACTTACTTGTTTTTCTTGCATTGCTTCAAGAAGTGCTGATTGAACTTTTGGCGGGGCTCTATTAATTTCATCAGCTAAAATGAAGTTTGTAAATATTGGTCCTTGTACTGTTTTGAATGTTCCGTTTTTGTGATCATAAATTTTTGTTCCAGTTATATCTGCTGGAAGAAGATCTGGTGTAAATTGTAATCTTGCAAAATCGCTATCAAGACATTCAGATAAAGTTTTAATCATTAAAGTCTTAGCAAGACCAGGCACTCCCTCAATAAGAACATGACCGTTAGAAATTAATGCAATAAGTAATTTCTCTATGATTTTATCTTGTCCAACAATTACTTTACTTATTTCAGAATGGACCTTTTGTAATTTTTCCGAGTATTTTTTTGCCTTTTCATTTAACTCCTGTATTTCCTTATTCAAGCCCATACACCTCCTTTGACATAAGAGAAAATGCTAAAGTCTTATTAGCATCATTTTTGGAAATAGTTAGCTTTGTCGGTTTCTAAAGCCAAGTGCTTCATCTATTTCTTCTCCTATTTTTGAAAGATTGTCAAAGATTCTGTTTGCATCACGTCTCATTTCTTCAACAGCTGACTTTACACTTCCTTGTCTTACAAAAATAAGTCTTTTTTCCCTAAATAAAAATCCCGCATCCATCAGAGTTCTTAAATGATAATTTACTCTTTGGCTGGATAGATCAAGGTCTTCAGCTATCTTTTCTGTTGAAGTTGACCCCTCGAGTGCAACCTCTTGAAGCACGTTCTTTAAAATTTGAGCAGTTACTTTCTCTGTATCTCTTCCTGCACTAAAGCCAAAGCTATTTCCAAGCCATTCAATATCTTCAGTTACATCGATATCTTTTGGTCTTTGCAAATTTCTTAGTATGATTTGTTGAGACATAAAAATTTTTATTACATAAATAATATTTAAATGTTTCGCTAAAATAATGAAATGAATTAATTATAACTTGATTTATAGCATTAAAAATAGAAAAATTTAAATAAAAGTTAATTTATACTATTTGTTGAGCTAAGCTCAACCAAAACAATTCAAAACAAAATGGAGGTGCATCACAATGCAAAGAAGATATTCAATTTGGGATGAAATGAGAAGAATGCAAGAACAAATGGACTCAATATTTAGCAATTTTTTCGACACTGAACCATTAATCGGAAACAATTTTTTACTAGAAGATGGGTCTGGGAAAAACAAAGGATTAGTATCAAGTAACTATAAAGCACCAGTATCTGATCTATATGAAACAGATAAAGAAGTTATTGCAGAAGTAGACATGCCCGGCGTTGATAAAAAAGATATTAAAGTAAACGTTACGGAAGATGCTATTGAAATTAAAGCAGAAAAGAAAAATGAGCTTAAAGAAGAAGATAAGAAAAAAGGCATGTATAGACTCGAAAGAAGCTTTGCAGGATTTTACAGAAGCTTTGCACTGCCAAATAGTGTAGACCCCGACAAAGCAAATGCGGAGTACAAAGACGGAGTCCTAAAAATAACAGTTCCAAAATTGAAAATTGAAGAGAAGAAAAAGAAACTCCTACAAATTAAATAGAGGGATAAAAATGAAACTGTCAAACTGGAGATTAAAATTAAAATGGTTGTTTAGGGATTTAAAACTAAAAATTTCTAGACTCCACAAAAAATTTTAGCAAAGCAGAAACCCTGTTTCTGCTTTTTTGCTTTATTTGAAACATACAAAATCATAATATTAGGAGGTGATTTTATATGACTCAACTAACGCAATTACAAAGTTTAAAAAAAATAATGACAGAACCTATTTCTAAAAAAGATATACAAATAGAATCAGAAGTGCCCTCTATTGATTATATGTGGGTTAAACAAAATATTAAACAATTTTTGGAAGAACAGAATAATCTTAATTCTATAAATGAAATCTCTATTTATTTCACAGAACAGCCAATTAAAAAAAACATCATCAGATGCGATGTTCATGTCAAGATAAATAACAAGACAGTAATTGTAACGGGTCAAGGAATTGATGAATACAACGCAGTAGAAGATGTATTGCAAAACTTGGAACTTGAAGTGTTGCTGGAATCAACGATTCAAAATTCAAAACCTAATGTTTTCTTTTCAAATTCTATCAATCAATTTCAAAGAGGCAGTCAATATGTGTGAACAAAGAAAAAGCAACTACAACATAAAACTAGCTGGAAAACTATACAAATAGTCATTAGACAAACTTGAATTCAAAATGCTTGAGGAAAACGATGTACAAAAGTGGATCTCACCAAAAAGGGAATTAAACATTTAAAAAAATAATTGGAGGTATGAAAAATGAACATAAAACCAATGGGTGAACGAGTGCTTATCAAACAGCACAAAAAAGAAGAAAAGACTGCTGGCGGTATCTACATACCTGACTCTGCTAAAGAAGAAAGAAAAGAAGGAGTTGTCGTAGCAGTTGGACAGTACAAAGACGGAAAAGAGCTTCCACTAAAAGAAGGAGACAAAGTTCTTTACGGTGGTTACAGCTCAGAAGATATCGAAATAAATGGAGAAAAGCACATTTTCATCGATTTCAAAGACGTGCTTGCAAAAATAGAGTGAGGTGAAAAAAATGGCAGAAGCAAAACAAATAATGTTTGATGAAAACGCAAGACAAGCGCTTATTAGAGGGGTTGATAAAGTAGCAAATACTGTAAAAGTCACTCTTGGTCCTAAGGGAAGAAATGTTGTGCTAGATAAATCTGCACATCCTTTAGTAACAAATGATGGAGTAACTATTGCAAAAGAAATAGCACTTAAAGATAAGTTTGAAAATATGGGTGCAAAACTCATCAAAGAAGTAGCATCAAAAACGCAAGATAATGCAGGTGATGGTACAACAACCGCAACCCTACTAACTCAAATCATGGTTAATGAAGGATTAAAAAATATTACTTCAGGAGCAAATCCAATAGAAGTAAAAAAAGGAATTGAGAAAGCAACAGAGACAGTTGTTAACTTCTTAAAAGAACAAAGTGTTGATGTGAGTGATAAAGAAAAAATACAACAAGTTGCAACCATCTCTGCAAATAATGATGAAGTCATTGGAAAACTTATTGCTGATGCAATGGAAAAAGTAGGTAATAACGGAGTCATAACTGTTGAAGATGGCAAAAGCATGAAAACAGAACTTGAAGTTGTTGAAGGCATGCAATTTGATAGAGGATTCATATCACCTTACATGGCAACAGATAATGAAAAAATGATTTGTGAACAAGAAGAACCATACATCTTAATCACAGATAAAAAACTATCTTCAATGAAACAACTCGTACCAGTTCTTGAAAAAGTTGCTCAAGAAGGAAAACCTCTATTCATCATTGCAGAAGATATTGAAGGAGATGCTCAAGCAGCAATCATACTCAACCTTATTAGAGGTGCAATCAAAGTATGTGCTATTAAAGCTCCTGGCTTTGGAGATGAACAAAAAGAAATGCTTGAAGATATAGCAATTTTAACAGGAGCAAAAGTCGTCTCAGAAGATAAAGGGATGAAACTTGAAAACTTCACTGCTGATTGGCTTGGAAGTGCAAGAAAAATAAAAGTAGATAAAGAAAAAACAATCATTGTTGAAGGAAAAGGAGAAAAAAAGCATCTTCAAGCTAGAAAAGCATTAATTGAATCTCAAGTAAAACTAGCAGATTCAGATTTCAAAAAAACAGATCTGAAAAAAAGGCTTGCTAAACTTGGAGGAGGAGTTGCAGTCATTAAAGTAGGTGCTGTAACAGAAACTGAACTCAAAGAAAAAAAGATGAGAATTGATGATGCACTTAACGCTACGAAAGCAGCAGTTGAAGAAGGTGTGATTCCGGGAGGAGGAGTAACTCTTTATAGAGCAACTAAAAGTCTTGAAGAACTAAAACTTGAAAACGACCAAAAGATAGGAGTTACAATTGTAAAGAGAGCTCTTGAAGAACCAATAAGACAAATTGCTAAAAATGCAGGAAAAGAAGGAGCAGAAGTCCTTTCAAGACTAAAACAAGAAAAAGACATAAAAGTAGGATACAATGCGAAAAAAGACTGCTATGAAGACTTATTCAAAGCAGGAGTTATTGATCCAACAAAAGTTGTTCGAAACGCACTACAAAACTCTGCATCAATCTCTGCAATGATTCTAACAACAGAAGCATTGGTAACAGAATTTGATGAAGAAAAAGATGAGAAAACAACTGCGATAGTGATCTAAGGATCACTATTTTTTAATTTATTTATTTTGATATATTCTTCTCGCCCCCAGATACTTGTTCTTGATGTGTCGCATTTGCTCTTTTGAAGGAACGGAACTCCCCAGTGCTACGCACATATACACTCCCTACGGTCGAATTTATTAAAAATGGAAATTTTACTCTTCAGGATTTTTTTGCTTCGCAAAAAACCACTCGCAGTTATCCCTCGTTCCTATCGGAAGTATTTAACAAGGATTTAGAGGTTTCGTTCGGTTGTACCTCACTACACCCAAATTTTTGCTGTCACAAAAACTTCTCTAAACCCCGATGTTAAATGAAATATATTTTTCTAAAGGCTTTCTATATATTTATTAAATAGTTTCAAATAATCTATTTATATGGAAGATATTCACAAATTCAGAATCTTTAATAAATTAAAAACAGTTTATCGTTTCAATTCAGTTGAAGATAGAAAAGAAAGTACTGCTGAACATTCTTGGAGTTGTTTAATCCTTGCTGATTTTTTTCTTTCTAGAAATAATTTTAATTTAGACAGATTAAAAGTTTATGAACTTTTAATGTATCATGATGTTGTAGAAATTGAAGCTGGAGATTCACCATTACATCCTGAAATTAAAAGATTAGATAAATCTGAGAAAGAAAAAAAAGCAATGAAATTATTACATACAGAATTACCAACTCCATTAAACAATAAATTCCTAAAACTATTTACTGAATATGAAGAACAAAAAACTTTAGAATCGAAATTCGCAAAAGCAATAGATGCTTTAGATGCAGAAATTCATGAATTGGATTATAAGCAAGATTGGAAAGGATGGTCTGAATAATTCCTTGAGTTGAAAAGTGTTTTCTTTAAATTATTGGACTATTTAAGAAAAAATGAATATTTTGATCAGTAATTTTTTATTAGTAATTATTGTATTATTTTTTTGTTAGTTACGTCAATTATTTGATATGTGAAATCTTTTCTTTGTATTGGTATTATCGCAGCGATAGGTATTTTTTCTTCTTTACTTACGTATTGCCAGGAATAAGCAGGACTATTCTTAAATCCTTGAGTGTTATTAATTACGTAAACGAATCCTGATTCCCCTATTGTTTGATTGTTTATTCCGTGAATCTTTATTTTTAAAAGGTTTAATTTGTTAATGAAATAAGAATATTCTAAGCCCGGAAAACTTAGGTCTTCGTTCGATATTATTGCTTTCATCATAGCTGTAGACGCTATATTTGATGCGTAAATATTTCCTGCTTTAGACATAAGATATCCTTCTTTAATTTCTTTTCTTGAGCCATGTAATAATTTATTGTGATTATCACTTAAATGATTAAGTAAGTCTTCTACGTTGTAACCCCAAGTTTTTAGTTGAGCTAATTCTTTTGTTGATACTATTGATAAAACATTTTTTTATCTAAATCATATTCATTAATGAATTTGTTTAGTATTCTGTTGTTCATCATAAATAAATATTAAGACACCAAGTATTTAAATATGTTTTTTTTAATCACTTAATAATGGTTAAAATATGTGTGTGGAAAAAATAATATTTATAAATAAACCTTGTTTAAAACCTTACATGGATAACCAAACAATTTTAATAATACTACTAATAATTCTAGCATGGTTCATATTCACCTATAATCGCTTAATAACCATGAAGAATTACGTGAAAAAATCATTCTCAGGAATAGATGTTCAATTAAAAAGAAGAACAGACTTAATACCTAACCTTGTAAGCGTTGTTAAAGGATATGCAAAACACGAAAAAACAATCATGGAAGAAGTTACGAAAGCAAGATCGCACTTAGAAGAAGCAAGAAAAAGAAAAGACGTCCAAAAAATGGCCAACACAGAAAGTGAACTAAACAGCGCAGTCAAATCATTATTCGCAGTATCAGAGAATTATCCTGACTTAAAAGCTAACAAGAATTTTTTGGATTTACAAAAACAATTAAGAAACACAGAGGATCAAATCGCTGCTTCAAGAAGAATTTATAACGAGAACGTAACGAGTTACAACACCAAAATAGAAATATTTCCTAGTAACTTATTAGCTAAACTTTTTAGTTTCAAACAAGAAAAATTATATGAAACTAAAGAAAGAGAATCTAAAAAAATATTGGTGAATGAATAAACATGGTTTTCGGATTTCTAAACTTAGCAAAAGAAGAACATATAGAACAAGCAAAAAAAGAACTATATTCTAACTTACCTCAAAACCACGAAGAATGGGACCCCACAGGAAAATCACCAGTTGTTTCTTTAATAAAAGAAAAAAACGTAAAGAATCACGCTAAGTACTTATTCCTAAAAAATAATCCCGGATACGTAAAAAAAACTTTTTTAAAAATAATAGGAATAATAATACTAGCCTTTACAATATCAAGACTTCTAAGCCATTATACCCAAACATCTTTTTTCATAATGAACACATTAATAATCATAGGATCATTTATTTTATTAATAGTATTTCACTTCAAAGTACAATCAATAAGAAGAGACTTAATAAAATTAGAAGTAGCAAAAGAAAATAATTACTTGTATTGGCCTGATAAAAATCACAAATTATGGAGAGATTACGCCCATAAATACACCGAAGTCTTCAACAGAGGCGATCAAGATCAAAACTTAGAAGACATATTCTGGGGAACCACTAATATAAACGGGAAAAAACACAATTTCACATCAGGATTATTTAATTACACAAGAGTAAGCAGAGACAACAAAGGAAACACGAAGCATCAAAAATTCACAGATCATTACTTCATAATAAAACTACCAAGAAGACTAGAATCAAGATTTTATTTATACCCTGAAGGAGTGATTAGCAAAATAGCAAATTTTTTCACGAACAAAAAAATAAAAACAGAATCCATAAAGTTTAACGACACATTCGCTTTCTCATACAAAGGAAAAAAAACAGATAAACACATGAACATAACCCAGATATTAACACCTAGAGTGCAAGAAGAACTAGTAAAAATATCTGATTACAAAAAAAAAGGAAATGGATTCTTTACTAGACGCTCAACGAACGGATTATCTGTTTTGTTTGCAGAAAACGCAGTTGTTTTCTACGCTCCCGGAAGAATACTTAGAAAAACAAAAATGAATTTCTTCAAATCCAGCGACATAAAAGAAGAAGACAAAAACGAATTAAAAAAAGAATTAGAAACAATGATTAAAGTATCAGACGAAATAATTAATTACTTAGATTAATAAAATGACAATAATTATATATTTATTTTAATATTTCTTATTAAAGAAAAGAAAAATTTTAAGGAGGTTTTATGAATCAGAAAAAAAAAATAATTAGTTCCTATGTGGCTTTGACATTTCTAGTAATTAGTGCTTTTATGATAGGAGACATATTAGGATATGTAGTTCTAGATGAAAAACCTATAATAGATAATTTAATAATAAAAAAGTTAGAAAATCAAGAAAGAGTAAGAGTAATAATATCTGAAAATGATTTACCTAGAAAAAGCTTGATAATGAGTAATAATGAAAAAGTAAAAGATACTCTGAGTAATAAAGGTATAAACGCGTTAATAATAGAAGAAAAAAGCAATATGTACGTAGTGGAATTAACCTTGCAAGAATTAGAAGAATTAAAAAATCAAAGAAACATAAAAAGAATAAGATATGATGAACCTATAAATGTTTTTTTAAGTCAAAGCACTCATTTTATAAGTAGTAAAGAAACAAATAAATTACAAATATTAGGAACTAACATAACAGGAAGAAATCAAACAGTTTGCGTAATAGACACCGGAATAAATTATGAGCATGAATCTTTAGGTGGTTGTACAACTCAAGAGTACGAGTCAGGTAATTGTTCAAAAGTGTTAGGTGGAAGAAACACAATAGAAGGATCTAATAATGTTTTAGATGATCAAGGGCATGGAACTCACGTTGCGGGAATAATAGCTGCGAACGGATCCGTAATAGGAGTTGCTCCAGATACTCGTCTTTTAGCAGTTAAAGCGTTTAATAGTACAGGTGGAGGTTCATTATCCACATTGATGTTAGGAATAATTTGGTGTTCAGATAACAAAGAAACATATAACATAAGCGTAATTAGTATAAGTGCAGGCGCAAATATAACATTTCCTAATCATTGTGATTCTTCTTATCCTGGAGAAGCAGAAATAATACATACAGCCATAAATAAGAATATGAGTGTTGTAGTTGCTTCAGGAAATAATGGTAATTACACAGGTGTTAATTTCCCTGCTTGCATAAGCAGAGTCATACCTGTAACCTCAACACAAGGCAATAATTCTTATGCTTCGAGTGCGAACAGAGGCGTAAATTATGATTATTTAATTGCGGCACCAGGAGCTAGCATAACATCAACTCATTTAACAGGAACAAAGACTAGTTCAGGAACTTCTATGGCCACCCCTCACGTATCAGGAGTAATATCTTTGATGCAACAAGCAAATATCTTAATAAATCAAAAACAGTTAAATAATAGTGAAGTAAAAAACATACTTGTAAATGAAGGAAACTTATTAGAAGATTCGGAAACAAATCATAATTATACCTTCTTGCAAGCTTTATCATCTGTTTTAATCATTGATAACAGAACACCTGAAGTAGAAATAAATATCAGTTCTAATTTATTAATAAACAACACAAATAATTATTCTTTAATTCAATGGTTAACAAAAAGCAATAAAGACTATGAAACCAACCTTTTTTTAATTGATGAAAACAATATTACCTTAATTAACATAACTGAAAAAACAGGACAAATAAATTTAACAACTAATAATTTTACGAATCTAGGAAAACACATCCTTAATTTAACTTCTTTGAATGAACACGGCTTCACTAATAATTTGAATGAAATTTATTATAAAACAGAACCTTTATTTGAATTATTTATTAATGGAGAAAAAAATAATTTTACCGGTTATCCTGGTTTTTATAACATCAGCATCAACAAATCATCAGGAAATGAAATAATAAAAATAAATAATGAAATAAAAAATAAAACAGAAGCAGAAAATATTTCTTTAAATGTAGGAACATACAATGTGAGTGCAGAACAACAAAAAACTGATTATTTAATTAATAAAACCATTAATTTAGTTATAAACGTGATAAACCCCATACCTATAATAACAAGCACAGATCCTAACGAAACCATCCTAGAAATTTATGAAAATGAAACAATTCTATTCACTCAAGAAAGTTATAATCCTATAGCTGGAAACCTGACAATTATGTGGATTGAAAACAACACAGAAAACATCTCTGAATTTTATGTTTTTAATGCGACTGGAAAAGAAAATGTTTTTTTACAATTAATAGTTATTAATGATGAAGGAAATTCAACAAAAGAATGGAACATAACTATAAACCCAGCACCCCTCACAATAATTAACGTTACGCCAGAAACAAACAATATAACTTTAGAATTTAATGAAACAAAATTATTTGTTTTTGAAACGCGAGACGTTTTTAATAGAACTATAAATACTACTTGGAAACTAAACAACGAAACCAAGAACAACAATGAAACTTATTTATTTAATGCAACAATAAAAGAAACAGGAAATCATACATTATTCGTTGAATCCACAAATAATAAAACAAAGACTAACAATACTTGGAATATACAAATCATGCCAGAACCTTTTATGATTTTAATAAAAAACTTGACGGATAAAGAAGGATATAAAAATGAAGAATTAAGAATAAATTTAAAAGAATATTTTGATTATTATTTACAAGGAGAATACCCAAATTATGAGTTAAGCAACGAAGAAATACCTTATGAAGTAAATAATGATGAACTAGTAATATTAAGTCAGGATGAATTAAACCAAGAAACAAAAATATTATCAAATAAAAATAATCTAAGTGAAGAAAGTAATTACTTCAACATAAAAATAATAACAAAACCTTCTTCTAGTTCATCAGGAGGTGGAGGAGAAACAACGACAACTTCATTTTCAATACCCCCTGCTGAAAAGAAAACAGAAGAACAACAAGTTGATGAAGAAAAAGAAATAAAAATATTATCCGATAATAAAAACAGCATAACCATAAAAGAAATAACTCAGGAAAAAATAAAAGAAATAAATTTTTTTCAGGGAAGAATCTATAAATTATATGAAATAAAAGCATTAGACAACCTTAATGAATTAAATCAAACAGAAACAATAATAGAATTCGAAGTGGAAAAAACATGGATAAAGAAAGAAAATACTAGCGCTGAAAAAATAAGACTTTACAGATACAACGAAGAATGGGAAGAATTAATAACAATAATAAAAGAAGAAACAGAAACAACAATAAAATATAATTCAATAACGCAAGGATTCAGTTATTTCATTATAGGAGTAAAGGAGACAGAAACAAAAAAACAAATAGAAGACCCTAAATTAACACATGAAGAAAGAGAAGAAATTGAGAAAATAAAAACTGATAAAACAAATAAGATTTTTTTGATATTTGTAATAACAACACAATTAATTATAATAAGCGCGATAATAATTAAGCGTATAAAACAACAACAAAATGATTAATCTTTAATAATTTCTTTAGATTCCTTATTCTCAGTTTTAACAACACCATTAGAACCATTTTTGTTATGACCATTAGGACTTTCCGTGTGACGACACTTAGGATAATTAGTACAACCAAGAAATTCTCCGTAAATACTGTTCATAACACGCATAGGAGCACCGCACTTCTCACAATTCTTATCAACACTACCTTCTTTTATAGAACGATATTCTTCTTCTGTTTTTTCATCAAGATGATTATTTTCTTCAGGATTCAAACTTAACTCAACAGGCCTTTTACCTTTAACAAATAAACTAATAATAGGATAACCAAGAGGAGAAATCTTACCTGTTGGTTTAACTAATCCTTGCTTAGGTAAATTAAAAGTTTCTTTACAATCAGGATACTTACTACACGCAGCAAACAAACCAAACTTGCCACGCTTAATCATGATTGAACCTTCCTCGCAAAGAGGACAAGGACCAAGCAAATTCTTAGTATCTTGAGTTTCTTTATTAGCACTTAATAATTCTTCACCAATAGATTTTTCGTGCTTCTTAATCTTATCAAGAATAACCATTAAGTTCTTTTTAGCATCATCAAGAACATCTTCAGGCTTCTTTTTTTTACTACGAATAAGCTCCATTTGATCTTCTACATCCCTAGTGAATTCTTCATCAGTTAGTTCTTTAAAGTATTTCTCCATTACGTGAACCGTGTGCATACCTAGTTGAGTAACTTGAATAGATTTCTCAATTACGTAACCACGATCATACAAAGCTTCAACTATGTCCGCCCTAGTAGCCTTAGTACCAAGACCTTTCTTTTCAAGTTCGGAAATTAAAGAAGCAGGTGTGAAACGCTTAGGAGGTTGAGTTTCCTTAGATAACAAATCAGATTTCTTAATAACAACAACATCATCTTTTTGAAGAACAGGTAATTCATCCTCGCTGAGTTTAACATAAGGTTCGTATAATTCATGCCAACCCTTAACAAGAGTAGACGTACCTTTAGAAACAAATAATTCTTCGGCAACAACGAATTTAGCAGTAACAGTTTCCCTAATCGCAGGCTCACCAAAGCACGCAAAGAAACGCTTAACTATTAAATCATAAACTTTTTTTTCACGATCATCACTAATCTTACCCTTAGAACCTGTAGGAAAAATCGCAGGGTGCGCAGGATCATCTTTCTTACCTTCATTAGGCTTTAATAACTTCTTAGATAACAAAAATTCAGCGCTGTTTTTGTACTCAGGATTCTTAGCCAAATCACTAATCACTTTACTAAGATTAAGTTCTTTAGGAAGCTTCTGAGAAGAAGTTCTAGGATACGATGTTAAACCTTGAAGATAAAGACTCTGAGCACATTGCAAAGTCGCCTTAGGAGAAATTCCGAATAATTTGTAAGCCTCACTTTGTAAAGAACCAAGATCAAAAGGAAAAGGTGCTTGTTGAGCAAACTTCTTCTTAGATAAAGATTCAACGACGCAATCTTTTTTATCTTTAACTTTGTTAAAAACAGTTTTTGCTTCTTTTTCATCCCAGAACTTGTCTTTTTCATGAATAGCGTCAAACTTAATCTTTTTGTTAAGTTCAAGAACAACTTGCCAGAATGGAACAGGCTTAAAAGCTTGAATTTCTTTTTCTTTATCAGCAACTATTTTAAGAGCTGGAGCTTGAACACGACCACTACTAAGAATCTTAAACGCGCCAGCTTTCTTAACAGAAGTAGAAAGAGCACGACTAATATTTATACCGTAAAGCCAATCAAGAAAGTGACGAGTTTCACCCGCTAAAGCTTGACCCCAATCAAGACTAGGAAGTTTATTATCATAAGACTTTATAACATCCTCTTTAACTAATGTGGAGAATTTCATACGAGACGCGTCTTTTTGATTACAAACAAAACGAACAATATTCAAACCAATAACTTCTCCTTCGATGTCATAATCGCAAGCAACAACGAAGCTCTTAGCTTTTTTAGATTCTTTCTTAATAACATCTAAGTACTTCTTAGAAAAAACTGCTTTTTTATTAACTAAGTGAATAGGTCTCCACTCAATATCAAAAACAGGATAAGCAAAACTCTTAACTTTCTCAGCTAAAGTATAAAGATGACCAACCGCGCTAACAACTCTTATATCTGTTTTTCCATGAGTTAAAGAAAAAATAGTAACTCCATTAACAACTTCTTTCTTAGGTTTACCGTCGGCTAATGACTCAGCTATTTTCTTTGCCGAACTAGGTTTTTCTGTTATAATTAATTCTGACATAAGAAACAAAGATTAAATAAGAACCTTAAAAATGTTTTGATTACAAAAATCGGAAGAATTTCGGAAAAAACAGGAAAAATATTAAAAACAACTAACTTTAAACAAATATATGAAATCAAAAAAATTATATGAAAGACTTGAAAAAGACTTCATAACTCAGGAAATGAGTGATGACTGGGAAGAAAACATAAAGAACATACAAAGATACGTGACTGAAGAATACAAAAAAAGAAGCATAGGCTTAGTATGTGATTTCACAGATGAAATTAATAAAGTTTACACCTCTGTTTTTCCATCAGAGAAAGTAATGCAAAAAATAATAGCTGAAAACGTGACTAACGCGTTATTATTTGTTCACCACCCAGCTGATTGGGATATAACCAAAGCGCCGAATGTGTTTCAAGAAATGAAACCTGAATTACTAGAAAAATTCAAAGAACAAAAAATATCAATATATAACTTGCATTCACCTTTAGATAATTATGGAGAGCATTCTACTAGTAATAGTTTAGCTAAAGCACTCGGATTAATAGTTGAAAAACCCTTCTCGCCTTACTTAGGAGGAATGAGCGGAGTAATCGCCAAAACCAATCTTGTTGATGTTCAAGAACTAAAAGAAAAAATGTTAGAAGTGTTAGGGCACGAAGTAAGTCTTTATGAATACGGAACAAAAGAAATAAAGAATGGAAGAATCGCAATAATAGCTGGAGGAGGAAACGAAGCAGAATACTTAGATGACGCATTAAGAGAAAATACTAATACTTTCATAACCGGAATAACTCTATTAAATGAAAGATCAAAACCAGCACATGAATTCGCAAAGAAAAACAAGATGAACATACTAGGAGGTACGCATTACTCAACGGAGAAATTTGCTTGTATATCAATGACTACTTATTTTAAAGAATTAGGATTAGAATCAGAATTCGTAAATGATGAACCAGTAATAGAAGACATGTAAAATGACGCATATGAAAACAAAAATAGGAGAATACGCAATAATAACTAATTCTAAGAATGAATTCTTAATGTTGCAATTTAACGAACCTATAAATTCTTGGCACTTCCCAGGAGGAAGATTAGATGAAGGAGAACAAGCAAAAGAAGGATTAATACGAGAAATAAAAGAAGAAACAAGATTAGAAATTCATGATTTAAAACCAATACACACAACTATTTTCACTGATGAAAAAAAGTACGGAGTTTTTTATTTAGCAAAAGTTAAAGAACCATACGAAGTAATAATCAGCAAAGAACACCAATCCTTTAAATGGTACAAAAAAGAAGATATTAACAAAATAAACTTTTGGCAACCGTTCTACAAAGAAATGCTAAATAATAATTTATAAACAACTTATTCAACATTCGTGAAATTACTATAGTTCAGCAACTTAAGTTTCTTATAATGTGCTCACATCTATTTATTCTTTTGATGACACCAACGAGTCTTATACGTGTCGAATATATATTAGAGGGTTCGCTAGACATTATAACTTATTTTTGTCGTTGACTACTATTTGGAAAAATTTATAAACAAAGAACCACAAATAAAAAAAACATGGAAAACAAAACAAAATTAGAATACTTATTTAATAAAACCTGGAAAACATATAAAGAGAACTTCAAAACATTCTCAATAATACTCTTAATATTTCAATTCTTACCCTACACAATATACAACATATACTCAATACTAACACAAATAGATGAATCATTAATAGTTAATGAATTAACACAAACACTTAACTGGAACATCATAATACAAGAACTAATAAAACACAGCGCTTTAAGCCTAATATTATTCTTAATAAACATGGTAGGACTAGTAACAATACTATACATATTGTTAAAAAATAAGAAAACAAAAACAATAAAAGAAGCAGTAAAAAAAAGCTCAAAGTACTACTTAAGACTAATAGGCCTGACAGCACTAGTATTCATATTATTAATACCTTTGTACGCGTTATTAATAATACCAGGAATAATATTCTCAGTTTACTGGATGTTCGCACAATACATAATAGTAGACAAAGACGAAAAAATAATAAAAAGCATGAAACAAAGCTTCTATTTAGTAAAAAATAATTGGTGGAAAACATTCGGAAAAATACTACTAATAGGTCTAATCGCGATGATAATCATGATGACCATAACCATAACCATAGGAACAACACTAATAGCAATAGAAGGAAAAACAGCGATAGCAACCGGACTAAGCACAACGTCACAAATAATATCTATACTAATAACAAACGCGACTCAACTACTAGTAACATTATTCATAGTAATCTTCGCAGTTCACCTATACGAAGGACTAAAAAACAAAAAAGAAAACAAAAAAATAAAGAAATAACTATTTTTTCTCGGGCTTCATAGTAGGAAAAAACAAGATGTCACGAATAGATTCTTGACCAAGAATAAGCATAGCCAACCTATCAACACCAATACCTAAACCACCCGTAGGAGGCATACCCTGCTCAATAGCCTCCAAGAAATCCTCATCCAAAGGATTAGCATCCTCATTACCCAACTTTAATTGACGAGCCTGATCCTCCAATAATTTACGCTGATGCAAAGGATCATTTAATTCAGAATAAGCATTAGCAAGCTCCATACCACAACAAAACGGCTCAAAACGCTCAATCAAACGAGAATCAGTCTTATGCTTCTTACACAAAGGCGTAGACTCCTCAGGATGATCAATAACAAAAACAGGATCATCATACTTATCCTCACAGAAATGCTCAAAAATAGCCAAAACGAAATTACCCCAAGTCTCCTCCTTATCAAACTCCACCCTTTTATCCCTAACAAATTTTTTCAAATCATCAACAGACATAGACGAAGCATCAATACCCGCGTGCTCCTTAACAGAATCAAGCATAGTCACGCGCTTCCACGGAGCCTTCAAATCAATCTCCTTACCCTTGAAATTAACCTTAGTAGAACCATTAATCTTCAAAGCAACAAACTCATAAAGCTCCTCAGTCAAACGCATCATGTCCTGATAATCCGCGTAAGCCTCATACAACTCAAGCATCGTGAACTCAGGATTATGAGTAGCATCAATACCCTCATTACGAAAATTCTTATTAATATCATAAACCTTTTCGTAACCACCAACAATTAAACGCTTAAGATACAACTCAGGACTAATCCTAAGAAACAAATCCATCTTCAAAGTATTATGAAACGTCTTAAAAGGCTTCGCCGCGGCCCCCCCATAAAGAGTATGAAGAACAGGCGTCTCAACCTCCAAGAAACCTCGCGCATCCAAGAACTCACGAATATACTTAAGAATAAGCATGCGCTTAGTCAAAACATCCTTAGAAGAAGGACTCATAATCAAATCCAAATGCCTCTTCCTATACTTCAACTCCTGATCCTGCAAACCATGATACTTATCAGGCAAAGGCTTAATCGCCTTACAAAGCATTTCAAACTTTTGAACATAAACAGTTACTTCACCCATCCTAGTCTTAAAAACAGAACCAGAAGCACCAATAAAATCACCAAGATCAAACTTCTTAATCAAATCATAATTATCAGACCCAACATCCTCACTCCTAATATATAACTGCAAATCCCCAGAATCCTGACGAATCGTAATAAAAGAAGCCTTACCCATACGACGAAACAAAACAACCCTGCCCGCAACAGAAACAACATCCTCAACTTTTTCTTCAGGCTTCAAATAAGCATACTTCTTCTTAATCTCATCAGCAAAAGACGTAACATCAAAAGTATAAGGATAAGGATTAATACCCTGATTCCTTAACTCATCAAGCTTCCTCAAACGCTCCTCAACAAGAGCAACGCCGGACGACTTATTAGATTCATCACTCATAAAAATACCACCTACACAACTAGAAAGAAAAAGATATTAAAAAAGTTTCGAAAAAAAAAGAAAAAAAAGTTATTGAGCCAAAAGAGATAATAATTGACTAAAAGTATCCTGATTCAATTTAGTATTCTTATCACCCATCTTAATAATCGCGTCAGGCGGAGGAGGAGAAATAAACATTAATAACTCATCTTCCAAAGCACCACCAGTATTAGTAGCATGAAACTTTGAATTAACAAAAACAAGTTCCTCACCATCCCTATAAATATCCCAACCATTATTAAAACCAATAACTGCGCCTTCACCCAAATTACCATGTAATTCCATATACGTCAAAGGATCAAAACTCGTTCTAAAAACTCCTTTAAAATCTGAGAATTCACTAACAACATAATTATTTTGTTTCAAAGAAATAACATTCAAAGGATCATCATAATTAGCAATTATTTCAGGAACACTCAAAGAACCAGAATCAATACCTCTACGAGAAAAAGGATTAGATTCATCATTAATAAGCACAGGCTGAGTAGAACTAGTATGAATAACAGATACCCCGTTCTGAATCATCTCAACAGAACCTTGCTCTAACAAAATAGAACCCGAAGAACCTTCTAAAACCCATTCATTATTCTTATTTTCTAAAATTGAATAAATCTTAGCGTCACTACCCTCAGCCAAAATATACTTATTATTACTTTCAGAAACAATAAAATCACCCTTATTAACACTAACAGTCATTTCTTGCAATCTAAAATCCTTATTCACAGTGAGATCAGTACTGCCTGCTTTCGAAGTCACAGAAGCAATATTTATTTCAACATCGCCAGTAATCTCATAAGTCTTATCACCATTAATTAAAGTAACCGGATTATCAACAGAACCTGAAAGCTCTAATTTATAACGACCCATGCCTGAACCTGAATTAATATAATTATTAATATCAACATCACCCGAAGAACCATCAATATTAATAACTAAAAAATCATTTTCAAACCTTATATTAATAAAAGAATCACAAAAATCATTATCTAAAACCCTAAGACAACCAGCAGTAACAACTTCAGGATTAGACCTTATAGCAGAACCAGTATGACTTAAAGCAGCCAAATTAAAAGAAATCTTTCTATCATTATTAATAAACTTATCCTGAAGATTAACAACGCCTTTTTCAATAGATACTATTCTAGCATCACTAAAAAAAGTAAAAGAAGGCTTAAAATTATCTTGATACACAACTAAAGGCCTAGGCAGAACCTCTGTTTTTAATCCAGAATCAATAACAGGATAATTACCTTTGTAAAGAGGAGTAAAAACCATTTCAAAAGGATTGTTAATATTGGAAGCATTATACGCAGAATAATTCAACTTAGCCCAAGCAATAAGATTACTAGGATTCACATCCTCATAAATGTACAAATCTAAGTTCCTCAACAACAAACTAGGAAGAAAAGCATAATTTCTAACACCGAACTTAGTACCTCCAACAATAGTTGTTTCTCCAGCACCCGCAAGAGTAACTTTGCTCAAATCACATCCTTCCAATAAAACGTGTCTATTAAAAGAATTAATTCTAAGTAAATCAAACTCTTCAAGAGTTATATGATTCCCTAAAATTCGTCTCATATCATCCAACTCTAAAAAGGCCCCTCTAAAACTAGGATCATTACCAAGAATATCAGCCCTTAAAACCCTTTCACAAAAATCTAAATTGCGTAACTCATTCAAAGCATTCACAATGTTAGGATTTTTTTTAACCAATTCATCAGCCAATAATTCATGATAAAAACTAAACCTTATATCATTTTTTAAGTCTTGATTAGTACTAGCATCCGCGATCCAATCCACATATTGTTTAGAAGGAAGAATTACTTGATTACCATCACAAAAATAATAATCATAATACTTCAAATCTTTCAAAGAATCCTTATCATAAGAACAAACAGAATCATAATCATAAAAACCATGATGCTCCCAAAACTTTCTTCTAACAACTTCAGCGCCCTTAGCCATATACAAATTATCATCCTTATAATAATTAAACAAATCAATAATTTGATTCTGATTTGATTCAAGCCTCTTAGTTAATTCATTTAACAAAACAGATTCATCATCCACTTCATAAACAAAGATTTGATCATTAATAGAATCCCAAGTCAACGTAACTACAAAAGGCGCACTACTAATTGGTACAGATGTAATCATAGGACCATACCTATAAGAAACATTTCTTCTAGGAAGCTCAAATACACCTTCACCAATTATTAAATCAAACAACAACTCATTAGTTACACTTTTCAAATCAACTTTTCTAGTATCTAAAATCACGTATTCAATAGGACCTTGCTCAGTTTCAGGCATTAATTCTCCTTCTAAAAACCTATCATAAGTATCATCATTATCTAATCTTATCCAACGAGGATATCTACCATGATCAACTTCTTTCACAGAAGTCCTAGCCCCCAAATAAACAGGAGTTCCAACACAATCATAAGGTTCAAAATCATAATCCCTAATATATTCTTCCCAAGAAGAACCAAAAGGCTTAGGTTTAAGATACTTATAAGCATCAAGATTAGTTTTCAACAAATTATATTCTTTACCACCATCAACATAAGTACAACCCATATCATGAAGTACAAGTTCTAATTTATCAATATAAGCACCTACTCTGTACTCAAAATTCTGAGCAGAAACTACTTGAACAAAAAACAAAGAAAAAAAAGTAACAAAGAACAACAAAGTTCTTAACGAATTCACATCAACAAATTTTTTCACATTCATTTTCTTCAACCATCACATCTAATAATTAATTATTTAACTCAAACATAAAAACTAATACGTTACTTGAATCAACACTATTTTTCAATAATAAAACAACACTATCCTCATAACTTAAAGCATTAAAAAACAATCCGTGATTATTAACCGCTGCGGAAATCCTAGTCAAACTAACATAACCTTGATCAAAACCAATATGCGAATCAATAATTTCTTCAGCAGCCAAAAGCAAAGAATTAACATCTAACACAACGAATTTTGTTAAACCCTCAACATCAATAGATAAATCATTTTTAACAACGACTAAATTAGGATTTAAAGATATTAATAAACCGTTATCAGATTCAATATTTGCAGAAGTACTTTGTTTAACGATTTCAATATCAAAATCATCAAAAGCCGAATAATCATCAACACAAGAATCAAAGTTATCAATAATCATTAACCTTATAGATTCAAGAACTCTTTCCTCAGAAGGCACGATCTTTGTGTAGTCCTTAAAATAATAAGGAATAGAAAAAGAACCAATCAATTCATGATTCACTTCACTTAAATCATAATATCCTCCCTGTAACAAAACATCTTTAACACTTTTATCAACAACATTATCAAAACAATTAGTAGAATAACTATTAATATTAGCCAAAACAGCGTTTAAATCAGCTTGCCCAGTAAAATCAACCGAAGAATCAGTTTTTCTCAAAGAAAGAAACAAAACTAATCCAACAACTAATAAAATTCCTAGAATAACAAAAATAGTTATTTGAGCCCTCTTACCCCTAAAATTAATCATTTAATTGTTTTATTTTATTGAATATATAAAGTTTACTCTTAAGTGCGAGAATTATTAAAAAATTGTTTGAAAAGAACAAATTATAAAAATAAGATAACAATGACAAGTATTAATGGTTAAAATTGTGTGCATCGGGGGCGGCACAGGGCAAAGTGTTTTGTTGTCAGGTCTTAGAAGGTATACTTCTGATTTGACGGCGATAGTAGCTGTTACTGATAGTGGTAGGAGCACAGGTGTTTTAAGGGATGAATTCGACATATTAGCACCTGGAGATTTAAGAAATTGTATGGTTTCTTTGTCAAATTCTCCTAAGTTAATGAAGGATTTGTTCAAATTCAGATTTGAATCTGAAAAAAATGATTCTTCTTATCACGGAATGAATTTCGGGAATTTACTAATAACCGCGCTTACGAAGCTTAACAATAATGATTTTTCTAAGGCGATAAGGGATGCTTCTAAGATTCTTAAAATAGATGGAAAAGTTCTTCCTAGCACGCTTAGTAACACTCATGTCTGTGCAGTATTAAGTAATGGAAAAATATTGGAAGGAGAAGCAAGTATTTCTAGGAGTTACGATTCAAAAAAAAGAATAACTAATTTGTTTTTAAAAAATAAGAATGCCAAGGTTAATCCTGAATGCGTTTCAGAAATAAAAGACGCAGATTTAATAGTTGTAGGACCTGGAGGTTTATACACTTCTGTTATTGTTAATTTATTACCTAAGGGAATGGTTGAAGCTATTAAGAATTCTAAAGCTAGAAAGATTTATGTTGTTAACGCAGCTACTCAAATAGGCGTAACTGATGATTTTGATTTATTCATGCACGTTAAAGAAATAGAGAAGTACTTAGGAAAAAACGTTTTGGACTTCGTAGTTGTTAATGGTAAGCCTCCTGAGAAAAAACTTATTAAAAGATATGAAAACGCGGGTTCTAAGTATTTGTTTGTGAGCGATGAGCAGATAAATAAGATTTCTAAAATAGTTAAGAAAGTCGTTGTTAATGACTTAATACAAGAGGAAGCAGAAGAAGAATATGGTAAGCCTTTGTATATAAGGCATGATTCTAAGAAGTTAGCTAATTCAATTATTGGATTAGCAAGAAAAAAAGTTAAAGGAGCAATATTAGTTGCAGGGAAAGGAAGCCGGATGAAACCTTTTTCTATCAAGGAATCTAAGGAAATGATTCGTTTCTATGGTAAGCCTTTAATAGCTCATCACGCTGATGAAATGATTAGTAACGGAATAGAAGATATTGTTTTTATTTGTAATAATGAAAATATTAATGACATAAGAAATTATGTGAACACAGAATATGTTTCTGAGTTAAAAAAAAGAAACGGGTCCGCTAAGAACGTGAGTTTTAAGTTCTTTTTGCAAACAGAACAAAAAGGCCCTGTTAATGCTTTGCTTTGTGCACGTTCTTTTCTTGAAAATGATTATTTCTTGGTTAAGTACGGTGATAGCATAGCTTCAACGGATCAAACACAAGAATTGTTAGATAAGTTTAATCAAGAACCAGGGGTTGATTGTGTCGTTACGTTAAGAAAAGTTAAGAAACCTGAAGAATACGGGATTGCCAAATTCAAAAATGATGAATTAGTACAAATAGTTGAGAAGCCAAAAAAGAATTTTCCATCAAACCTAGCAAACGTGGGCTTAGTATTAGTTAATGGATCTTTATTCTTTAAAGCAGTAGATGAAATAGGTATTGAAGAAGTACTACCTCCTGCCGAATACGTTTTGAGAAAGAAAGGAAAAGCTTCGTATTGGATATTCAAAGGAGAAAGAGTAGATGTGGGTAGAGCGTGGAACATATTAGAAGCTCATAAATTATTCGCGAAGAAATTTGGAACAATCATATTAAGTAAAAAAATAGGAAAAAACGTTAAGATAGGAAAAGGTGTTTTTATAGGAAAAGACGCAGAAATAAAGAATAACGTAGTAATAAATAATTACAGCGCTATTGAAGGAACCATAAATAAGAATTGCACCATATCAAAATCAGTAATAAATAAAAATGTGAAAATAGGAGAAAACTCTAAGATAATAAGTAGCGTAATAGGAAAAAACACAATCATCGGTAAGAACTTTTATACAAAAGTTAAGAAACAAAACGTGGAAGTTTACTGTAAAGACAAATATGTACCTTCTGGAAAAAACGAATTAGGATTATTCTGCGCTTCTGACTGCGTAATAAAAAATAATTTATGCAGTGAACCAGGTAGAATGATTTTTCCAAACAAAACCGTAAAAAATAACATCGTTAAAGACTTATTGTTAAGAGCAATAATATTTGATGCTGATAACACTATTTATCAAACCAAGTCAAGTGCTAAAAACGCGGATATGTCAGCGATGAAGTTCTTCGCGAAACAAATCAAAAAAAATCCTGAACTCTTATACAATGAATGGAAAAAAATAGTATCAGAATTAATAAAAGAAAAAAATCCTAAGAAACGAAAAAGAACATATTCATACGAATTATTATCAAAAAAACTAGGATTTAATAACGTAGAAAAAGGCTATTCTTTATTCAAAGAAACACTCATTAAGAACTTAGTATTAAGTCCTGGATTCAAAGAAGTGATTCCTGTGCTAAGCGATTACAAAATAGCCTTAGTCACTGAGGACTCAAAAGACTTATTAACAGCTAAGTTAAACAAATTTAGACTACGAAGCTTCTTTGACAGCGTAATATGCAGCGAAGACGTAAGAACAATGAAACCAAACAAAAAATACATTGAATTAGTACTGAAAGAATTAGACGTAAGTGCTAATGAATGCTTATTCATAGGAGACAACTACGAAAAAGATCTGAGAATAGCGAAAGAAGAAGGCGCTAACACACTCATATTCTCATTAGAAAAAGGAGATTCTTTAAACAAAATCATAAACATAACTTCTAATTTATGATTATTTAAAATCCGCGGATTTAGTTCTGCAATCATCAATCATCTTCTTAAGAAGATTTTTCTCAGACTTTTTCAAAACACAACTATTAGGTAACGCGATTAATTCTTTAATAATAAAAAAAGAATCAAAAGGCTTACCATTACGTTTCTCAGTTACAAATTTCTCCAAGTCATCCAGGTTAGAAAAAGATGCAAGAAAAATATAGTCATGACTACCAGATAATGTTTTAAACATCATAGTTACCTCAGGCAGTTCTTTAAGTTTTTTTTCCAATGAAGAAACATCGAAGTTTTCAATTGATTGATTAAACGAAATTTTAAATAACGCGACGATGTTAACCCCTAAAAGTTTAGAATTTAAATTAATTGTGTAGCCTCTTATTATGTCTTTTTCGAGGCGCTTTTTTATACGTCCTACTGCTTGACTAGAAATCTTAAGTTTCTCAGCTATAAAAATGTCTGAGATGTTAGCATCATCTAAAAGTAAATTTAGAACTGCTTTTTCATTCTTAGTAAGCCACATAACTCACCTTCATTTTGTTTTTATTTAATTATTAAACTATCTCAGATTTTTTTGTTTATAAATTTACCGTTTAAAAATTCAACTAAATATTCGAAAAAGAAGTAAAAATTAACGAGAATGTTTATAATAACAAAAAAGAATAGAACAAAGTAATGAACGACAATGACAACAATATTGTTAACAACATCGTGACCATTCTTAAAAAAAACAAGAACGGATTAACAATAACAGAGTTATCTGAACACATGAAGAAAAACAGATTCATAACCAGATTAAACTTGGCTAAACTAGAAGGCGCGAGAAAAGTAAACATGAGAAAAGTAGGCATGGCAAAAATATACACCTTAAAAAAATAACAAAGAAGAATTAACTCAACAAAAAAATTAGAACCGAAACAAAAAATGAACATGCAAAAAAATAATAAGGTAATATTAACAACGCTTATAATAATATTAACTATGAGTCTAATTACTACATTAAGCGCAGCTTATTCTATAAACGAAGAAAACGGAACTATTTTTTGTCTTGAAGCAAACATAGGAGAAACAAGAATAATCAACGATATTACTTACACCGTTGTTGATAATACTATGTTAAGAGCCATGGATGTTAATTCTGATAATTATACCACTATTTGTACTAGTCACGTTACTGATATGAGTTATTTATTTGAAGGAGCTTCTTTTAATCAAGACATCAGTAAATGGGACACAAGCAGCGTCACCAATATGAGCTGGATGTTCGCTGAAGGCAGTGGTTTTAATCAAGACATCAGTAAATGGGACACAAGCAGCGTCACCGACATGCACAGCATGTTTGGAGGCACACATTTTAATCAAGACATCAGTAAATGGGACACAAGCAGCGTCACCGACATGAGCTGGATGTTTACTTATGCCTCATATTTTAATCAAGACATCAGTAAATGGGACACAAGCAGCGTCACCGACATGCACAGCATGTTTGATGGTGCTGATAATTTTAATCAAGACATTAGTGATTGGTGTGCTACGAACATAATAAGCAAACCTACTAATTTTGATTTGAATAGTGGTTTTGAAAATCAAAATCAATTACAACCTCAATGGGGCACTTGTTCTTTCGTATTCGAGGATACACACGTGAAAATTAAGATTAATGATAGGTTAAACAACACAATAGAAGAAACAGATTTCTTAGTTGGAACTACTTGGGTATATGGAAATACTGCCAAATTTGAAAATCAATCTGCAAAAATAAATTTCACGAACGTTATTGAACCTAATAATTATGTTATTTATAGAAACGGAGAACTATGTGATGTAGATAAGTGTGAAAATATTACTTATGGTTCTGATCATATTAGTTTCGATGTTCTTGGATGGTCTAATTATAGTTACGCAGAAGAACCCATCATATATGGTTGCACAGATATTAATGCAGATAATTATGATCCTAGTGCTAATGAAGATGATGAAACTTGTATTTATTCTTTAAACATAACATACAAAACTGTTAATGCTACTTACTACGAAAATTACACCATGACGCGAGAGAATGGAACTATACAAATAAACGTGACAGGAGGAATAAAACCTTACACTTTATATGATGAAGAAAACCAAGAAATAATAATTTTTAATGACACAACAACAATCCATAATTTAACTCCTAAGAATTATATCTGGGTGATAAATGACACAATGAATTTAACACAACAAATAACATTTGAAATAACAGAAGAACAAACAATAGTAGGTTGTATATATTCAAACGCGATTAATTACAAAGAAAACGCGACAGAACCAGGAAGTTGTGATTATTACGAAACGTGGATACAAGAATCAAATCTTCCTGGAAATTATAGCGAAGGCGCAAGCATGTTACTATTAACAGAAGCAAACAACAAATTATACTTAATGGGAGGTTTCACAACAACTTCTCCAAACGCGAATAATAATTGGGTATATGACTTAGAAACAAAGATTTGGAGCCAAAGAAGTAACATGTTAGAACCTGCAAGCGGATCAGGAATAGCACATTACGATAACAAAATATACATAGGACCTTCAGTAAGCTCATCAATCATGCAAATATATGATATAGAAAATGATTCTTGGACTTATGGAAAAAACGCACCAAATGACATATTTGATTATGGAATGGTAGCAATAAATGGAAAAATATATTTGATAGGGGGGGAAGTGTAGATTTAGGATATGAAACAACAAACAACACACACATATACGACATAGAAACTGATTCTTGGAGTAAAGGCGCAGACTTACCCATATCAAGAGAAGGATACTACGGAGTAGCAGGAGCAGTAATCGGAGAAAATAACAGCATATACATAGTAGGAGGTGTTAATTACAACGAAGGTGATGGATTACCCGAATCAACATTATTCATATACAACATAGAAAATAATTCTTGGAAACAAGGTCCTGACATGCCACGAGGCTTAGCGTATCACGGAGTAACAAGCGCGAATAACAACGTATTCACACTAGGAGGCTGGGATGAAGACTGGGAAATCGTTAATTATGTATTCAAATACAATATTAACAAAGATTCCTGGACAATAAACAGCATACTACCTCAACGCATGGGTGAAGTAAGCGTAACTTCTGTTAATGGAACAATTTATTTAGCAGGAGGAACACTTCCTGATACAACTACTAGAAATAATAAAGTATACAAATACATCATTAATGAAGAAATTGAAGAAACCATTTGTTTAACTGATTGGCAATGTACTTCTTGGAGCTCATGCGAAGGAGGATTAAAAACAAGAAGTTGTGAAAAAAAAGAACCAAGCTGTGAAGCCGGACCAAGACCTTCAGAAGCAGAATCTTGCACAATAACACCTACGAGTAGCGGATCAGCCGTATCAGTTTCAAGAGGAATAAACAGACAAATTGAAGAAACTCAAATCATTGAAGAAGAAATCATTGAAGAAACAAACAAAACAAACGAAACAGAAATAAAACCAGTATTGTTTGATATATACTTAGAATCAGTAAATAAATTAGTAAAACAAGGTAAAAACTTAGATTTAATACTTGGATTAATAAACCTAGGATTACCAGGACAAGTAGAAGCAAGAGTTGAATACACAATAAAAAATTCTCAGAACTACATCATTTATGAAGAAAAAGAATCATTAATGATAGAAACCCAAAGCGAATTCTTAAAAAGCATAAACACAGAACACTTAGAACCAGGAACTTACACAGTTTTTGTTAACTTAGAATATGAAGGACAAACAGAACCCGCACAAGCAAAAATAGAATTCGTCGTAGAACAAGATAATAAATTAATAAATAATAAAACAAGAACTATACTACTAAATATATTCTTAGCACTTACAATAACCATTACCTTAATATTACTAAATTTCTTTAGATACATAAATTTACCACAAAAAAAGCCGTAGTAAAAAAATGAAAAAAACCAAAAAAAACCTGAATGAAGATGAGAAACTAAAAAGTTATGAATTAACAGATAAAACGCTAAACAAAATATTCGAAATAATACCTCTGGGTTTGTGGTACGCAGACGAAAAAGGAAAACTAATAAAAGGAAATCCTGCAGGCATAAAAATATGGGGAGCCGAACCAAAAGTTCCACCATCAGAATACGGAGTTTTCAAAGCAAGACATCACCCCACAGGAAAAGAAATAAAACCAAAAGAATGGGCATTATACAAAACAATAACACAAAAAAAAACAATCACAAACGAATTAATAGAAATAGACGCGTTCGATGGTAAAACTAAAATAATATCAAATTACACAGCACCAATAATGAATAAAAAAAAATTATTAGGCGCGATAGTAGTAAATCAAGACATAACAGAACAAGAAAAAACAAAACAAGAACTTGAGAAAACAAAACAATTCTACGAAGAAACAATTTCCACACTAAAAGAAGGAATATGGGTAACAAATAAAGAAGACAAAATAATTTTTTTTAGCGAAGGAATGGAAAAAATAAGCGATGTAACAACAACAAAAGCAATAGGACTACATATAATAAAAGATTTTCCTGAAAAAACAACAAAAGAATTCTTACCCTACTACAAAAAAGCAAAAAAAACACTAAAACCACAATACTATGAAGCGCTTGTTATAACCCCAAAAAAAGAAACTTACCAAACAGGATGGCTAATACCAAAAACAAAAAACAAAAAATATGACGGAATGATATGCACAATAATAGATGAAACAGAAAAACACAAAACACAAGAACAACTAAAAAAAAGCGAAGAAGAAAAGAAAAAACAAATAGAACTACAAAAAACAGCTATTAACATAACTTCTAAGTACGTAAAAACAACACTAAAAGATTTTGATAAAACAATAAACACAACATTAACAAATCTAGGAAAAAGCCTAAACATGGACAGAAGCTACATTTTCAGATTCAACAAAGACATGACTTATATGACAAATACTCACGAATGGTGCAATAAACAAACAAAACCACAAATAAATAATTTACAAAATGTAAAAACAAGCACCATGCCCTTGTGGCTCAAAAAAATAAAAACAAAACAACCAACAAACATAAAAGATGTTGACAAATTACCTCTGCAAGCAAGAAAAGAAAAAAAAATATTCAAAAAACAACAAATAAAATCATTAATATGCGTTCCAATAATAAACAAATATGAAGAAATATACGGATTCCTAGGACTAGACTCAGTTAATAAAAAACATGAATTCACAAAAGAACAAATATTCATACTGAAACTAATAACTGAGTTCTTATCTAATTTAATAGAGAAAAAAATAACAGAAGAATCATTAGAAGCAAGCGAAAAAAAATTCGAAAACATTTTTAACAATTCCCCTGAAGGAATAATTCTCATAAATGGAAAAGGAAAAATCCTAGAATTAAACAACAGACTAATAAAATGGTTAAAATACGAAGAAAATGAATTAAAAGAAAAAAACATATTCTTAACAAAAATATTGAATTTAAAAAACAAAAAAACATTTTACAAATTCTTAAGAAAAACTTGTTTAGAAACAGAAGCAGAAAAACAACAACTAGAATTCATAACAAAAAATAAAACTACATTTCTTTCAGAAATAAGTTGCGGAATACTAGAAAAAAATCCAAAGAAGTGGAAAGGAATAATATTCGTAAAGAATCTTGAACAAGATAAAAAAATAAAAAAAGACATGATTTATTTACAAAGAAAATTCTTGAGCATGGTAGAAAAAGCTTCAGAAAGCATAGTTATAACTAAAGTGAATGGAAGCATAGAATACGTAAATCCTTATTTCGAAAAAATTACAGGATACACCCTTAAGGAAGTGCTAGGAAAAAATCCTAACATACTCAAATCAGGCAAACAATCAAAAGAATTCTACGAAGAAATGTGGCGAACAATATCTGAAGGAAAAATATGGCAAGGAGAAATAACTAATAAAAGAAAAAACGGAGAAGAATACATTGAAAGGGTAACAATAACTCCTTTATTCGATGAAGAAAAAAACATAATAAATTACATAGCTATGAAATACGACATCACCAACTTAAAAGAATACGAATACGAACTAAAAAAACACATAAAAGAATTAGAAGATTTTAAAGACGCTACTGTTGACAGAGAATTAAAAATGATAGAACTAGAAAAAGAAAACAAAGAACTAAAAAAACAATTAAAAAAATAAAAATGATGAAACAAAAAACTCAAAAAAGATTGTTATCACTAAGCATAATCTTCTTAATAATATTAATACCTATAATCTTAATAGAAGAACAAAGTTCTAACAAAATATCTGCTTCGACTTTCAAAATACAAGAAGAACAAGAACTAGAAATAGAAGATTTACAAGAACTCGAATTAAAACTTAAAGCCAAAACCATAGCTTATGAAATAAATGAATACTTAAAAAATAATCCTGAAACAATAAAGGAATTACAAGAAAACGAAGTATTTCAAAGCATAGCCGTACAACAAGTAGGAGAAACAGGATACACAACTATGCTAGATGCCGAAACAGGACAAATATATTTTCACCCCCAAAAAAATCTCATAAACAAAAACTTATCTGTATTAAAAGAAGATCTCCCAGATATATGGGCTTTATTTCAAGAAGTACTAGGAACATGTAAAGACGTTTACGGATTCTATAAGTGGTACGAAGAAGACAATAAATTAACAAATAAATTTTTGTACATGACTTGCATACAACAACAAACCAAAGACGGAAAAAAATTGTTAATAGTTGTAACAAATTATGTTGATGAAGAAACAGGAACAAAATACGTTGAACACTACTCAATAAATGATTTTTCTAATAGAATAAAAAATGTGTTAGAACAAAAAGTAGACGAAGTAACAAAACAAATAGAAATGTACTTAGAAACTAATACTAAAACGTTAGAAGAACTAAAAAAAGATGAAAAATTCAGAGAAATAGCCGTACAAAAAACAATAGGTGAAGGATACACAGTACTCTACGATTACGACACAATGATAAACATTTTTCACCATAACCCTGAATATGAAGGAATAGATTATAATGTATTAAAAGAAACATCTCCTGGATTCTGGGAAATAGCCAAACATACAATAAGCGGAAAACGAGACGCTAAAGGATACTATGAATGGATAGAACCAAACGGAGAAAAACGTTCAAAGTACATGTATAATAAAATCATACAAACAAAAACAGTTGACGACGCAGGATTAGCAGTCTCAGTAACAATATACTTAGATGAAGAACAAGAAACACATAAACAAAAAATAATAAAATCAGCAACAGAATATGATTATCCCCCTTTCTCAGTTATTAATGAAGATGGCTCAATCACAGGATTTTCTGTGGAAATGCTAAAAGCAACCATGAATTCTTTAGGATTAGAAGTAAGTTTCTACGCAGGACCCTGGAACGAAATAAAACAAGATTTAGCAGAAGGAAAAATACAAGTACTACCCCTAGTAGGAAGAACACCTGAAAGAGAACAAATATATGACTTCACAGTACCCTACATCACGTTGTACGGAGCAGTATTCACAAGAACAAATCAAAAAATCAACAATTTAGAAGACCTAAAAAACAAAGAAGTACTAGTCATGTGCAAAGACAACGCAGAAGAATACGCAAAAAGAGAAAAAATATCAAATAAAATAACGTGCACAGAAACATTCGCAGAAGCATTCCAATTACTAAACCAAGGAAAACACGACGCAATCATAATACAAGAATTAGTAGGACAACAACTATTAAAAGAACTAGAAATAGAAAACATAGAAAAAGCATTCACACTCTATGATTTCAGACAAGACTTTACATTCGCAGTACAAAAAGGAAACAGAGAACTACTATTCTTACTAAATGAAGGACTATCAAAAATAATATCTGACGGAACATACCAAACAATAAAAAAGGAATGGATACCTACTACAGAAACAAAAGAACAAAAAACAAAGTTCATAAGCATAACATACCAAGACATAATATACATATTAATATTAATAATAGTCATATTCTCACAATACATATTCCTAACATCGAAACCAATAAAAAAAGACAAAGAATACACAAAAAAATATTTAACATATTACATCACATCATTCATTTTATTTATATTCTTACTAATGGAAATATTTTATTCACCCACTTTTTTAATAAAACCCTTATTTTTAGCAAGACTATTACATGTATTAAGCTTAACACTCTTACTAACACTAATATTCTTATTATTCAAAGTACTGAGAATAGCAATAAACAAATATTTTAAGAAAGCGCTGTACTTAATACACGTAACAGCAATCACCATAATACTTTTCTCAAACAAATACATATCAGACGTAATAGTGCATAAACACAACATACAAGAAATAACAGGCACACTTTACCCGCTATTAATAATAGTCCTAACAACATATATTTCAACAATGATTTACCTAATGCTAAAACAAAGAATAAAAATAACCAAACAAGAAAAAAACATGTTCATAATTTTACTAACAATCATAATAACAATCATAATAATAAACGGAACAATCTACTCATTTAACTTAATAGACTTCCCCTTATTAATATTCTCCTTAATAATACTAAATTACAGCTTATGGTTAATCTTAATATCCTTAAAAATAATGATGTTTAAACAAAAATCAACAATAATCATAGGAGTACTATTTTTCTTAATAATATCTGTTCTATTCATATACAGCTCTTGGCAATCAACAGAGAACATAAAAGATTTAACCATAGAAAACAAAATAGAATTCAACAACATATTACTAGAAAAAAACGTTAAAATAATAAAACAACAACTAGAATACTTAATAATTGATCTAGAAGTAGTATCAGCAATAATAACTAATGAAGAACCCGGTTCTGAACAAACACAAAACATATTATATTTTTCTCATCAAAGAAATAAAGAAATAAGCTACGCATCTTATAGAATAAATAAAACAGGACACATAGTTAACATGTATCCTTTAGATAAAGGATCAATAGGAGCAGATATAAGTTATCAAGAGCACATGAAAGAAATAAAAAACACGTTAGAACCTGTGCTAAGCGATTCTTTTGAAGCAGTAGAAGGATTCCAAGGAATAACTCTACACGCACCTGTAATAAGAAATGGAGAATATGATGGAACAATTGCTTATTTAATAAACCTAGATAAAATATCAGAATTATTCCTTGAAGGCACAGAAAAATTATACGAAGAATTATACTTAGTAGATTCAAACAACGTAATTATTTATTCAAATCAAAAAGAAGAAATAGGAAAAAACATACAAGACATATTAGTATATAAACAAACTTATGAACAACTACAAAACTCCTTAGATAATGTAAAAACAGAAGAATCAATAACAATAATAAAAGAATTTAACATAAAAAATAAAGATTGGAAATTCATAAATATAGAACACAAAGAGACAACACTAAACGACATAAATAAATACATGAATTTTCAAAAAATATTCGCAATAATAAGCATATTACTCATATTAATACTAGGAATAATACTTAATATTTTTTTAACAAGACACCTAAGAAAAGAAATAATTGAAAACACAAAAGAATTAAGTAATAAAGTAGAAAAGGAAGAAAAAACAAAGAAAGCAATACTACACATATTAACCGATTTCAAAAAATTAAACAAAGACCTAGAAAACGCGAACGAAGAACTAAAAGAATTAGATAAATCAAAAACAGAATTTTTAAACATAGTATCACACGAATTAAAAACTCCTCTGACAGCGTTAAACGCGCACCTAGAAGTAATAAGTGATTATAACTCAAGCTTAAACGAACAAGAACTAAAAAGCTTAGACGCAATAAAAAGAAACAGTGACCAACTAAAAATATTAATTAACAATTTATTAGAAATATCAAGGATGGAATCAGGAAAATTCGAATTAACAACCTCCCCTATTTTATTGAAAGAACTAATAATCAATACAACCAAAGAACTAGAAATACTAGTAAAACAAAAAGACCTAAAATTAAAACTAGAACTAGGATACGAAGGAATAATAGACGTGGACGACACAAGATTAAACCAAATTCTAAACAATTTGTTAACAAACGCCGTAAAATTCACAGAAAAAGGAACAATAACCATAAGAACAAAGAAACAAGATAAAAACGTAGAAATAAGCGTGGAAGACACAGGCATAGGCATACCCAAAGACAAAATAAATAATTTATTCCAGAAATTCTACCAAGTAGACGCGTCAATATCAAGACGATACGGAGGAACAGGACTAGGATTAGCAATAACCAAAAAAATAATAGAAGCACACGGAGGAAAAATAAGAGTTGAAAGCACATATGGAAAAGGAACAAAATTTATCTTTACATTACCAATAAAAACAACCATAAAAAAAACAGAAACCACAAAAGAGAACTTGCCTGATCCATTTGAGAAATTCGACGACAGAATAAAAAAAATGATCAAAAAAAACAAAAAAAACACCTAAAGGAGGTACAAAAAAATGAAAAAAATATTGTACGTAGAAGACAACCAAGACACTGCTGAAGCAGTAAAAATAATCCTGACAAAAGCAGGATTCGACGTGACGACGAAACCCACAGGACAAGAAGGACTAACAGAAGCCAAAAAACACAATTTTGACTGCATATTACTAGATATAATGTTACCAGACATGTCAGGATGGGACATCTTTGAACACTTAAAAAAATCAAAAATAAAAGCAAAATATGCATTCTTAAGCGCTATACCCGTATCCGTAGAACGAAAAAATGATTTAATGAAATCAGGCGTTTCAGAATACATAACTAAACCGTTCACAAAAACAGACTTGATAAACAGAGTCAATAAGATGCTAGCATGAAAAAACAAAAAAACAAAATATATAAACCGTATAGGACAAAGAAATTAAGATGACCTCTGAACTAATAATCCTGCCCGTAGAAAAAATACAAACAGAGACAAATAAGCAAATAAAACAACGAAAAAACGAATACGGCTTATACGTTTCTTTGAATAAACCACACGAATCATTAGAATCATCGCTAAAAAAAGAAAATATAAACACACAAAGATTATTCTTCATAGACTGCGTATCAACAGAACAAACACAAGACAAAATAGTGATACACCCAACAGAAACAGAAACACTAAGCACAGCAATAAACTATTTTCTAAAAAACATACCTGGAAAAAAATACTTAATAATAGATACATTATCAACCTTACTAATTTACAATAACGAAAACAAAGTAGCAAGACTAATAAAAGAAATAACCGAACAAAACACCAAAGACACAGAAATCATTGCGTTAAGTCCAAAAACAAAAGGAGAAGAACTCCTAAACAAAATATTCAACTTTTTCGACGAAGTAAAAAAATGAAAAAAAACAAAACAATACTAATAATCCTGATGACCTTTCTACTAATCACAATAGTGCACGCACAAGAATACGTATCTTCAAACATAGACTTAACAATACCAGAAAATTACAAAAAAATAAACACGGGAGAAGAACTCCTAACAAGTATAAAATTATTAAACCTGGCAAGCACAGGAAGAATAGATGTCATACTACAATTCCAAATAACGAATCCATCAAATGAAATAATATATACTAAACAAGAAACTGTAGCAATAGAAACACAAGCAAACTTCGTAAGAACCTTCAAAATACCCAAAGACAGCGAACCCGGAAAATACGTATTGCACGCAAAAATGATTTTACCAAACGAAAGAGAAGTAACAACAAAAGAATCATTCCACGTAGAAAACAAAAAACAAAAGATAACACAAATAATAGCAATAACCACCACCCTATTAATATTAACAATTTTATTAATAATAAATTCTAAGAAACACTTAAAAAATTATAAATTAAAAAGAAGAATAAAAAGAATAATAAAAAACAAAATAACGCAAAACAAAGAAAAATAATACATTCATAATGCAATACATAAACAAAAAAATTAATAATATTGATAAATAATAAATAAGTTCTAAGTAACAATGATAGAAATAGACGGATCACACGCAGAAGGAGGAGGAAGCATACTCCGAATGAGCCTCGCACTAAGCATACACACAAAACAACCCTTCAGAATCACTAATATAAGACGACAAAGAAAGAAACCAGGACTAAACAGTCAAGGACTAACCTCAGTTATTCTAGCAAAAGAAATATGCAACGCGAAAGTCGTAGGTCTAAAAAGAGGCGCGTACGAATTAGAATTTTACCCAGGAGAAATAAGTTCAAAAAACGTGAACGTAGACATAGGAAGCGCAGGCTCAATATTCTTAGTTATACAATCAATATTCTTACCATGCATATTATCAGGAAAAAAATTTTCTTTTAACATAAAAGGAGGAACCGACGTAGCATGGAGCCCAGGATATGATTACTTCAAAGAAGTATTCTTGCCATTCTTCGAGAATCAAGGAAGATTCGAATGCAAATTACTAAAAAGAGGGTATTACCCAAAAGGAAGAGGGGAAATAACACTGAAAATAGAAGGATTCAAAAACCTCAAATTAGACCCCTTAATACTTGATAAGCCAGGAAGATTAATAACAATAAAAGGAGCGAGCAACGCATCAAAAGACTTAGAAGAACTAAACTTCGCAGACGAAGAAGCAAACAACGTAATATCACAACTAACAGATTTTAAAGTTCCAATAAACATAACGAGAACATACGCAGAAGCAGAAAGTACGGGTTCAGGCCTTTTATTATATGGAATATTTGAACAAGAAGAAGGAAAAATATTCAGAACAGGAACATACAGAGTATCTCCTAAAATGAAAGAAACAATGAGTGAAGAAGTAGTAAGCGAATTCAAAAAACTGATTGAACAAGACATACCAATAGACGAGTTCTTCGCTGATCAAGTAATACCTTTCTTAGCAATAACAAAAGGAAGAATAAAAACGATACCTATAGACAAACATTTATCAAGACACTTAGAATCAAACATATACGTAGCAGAAAAATTTCTAAATAAAAAAATAACAACAACAAAAGAAGGATACATAACTTGCAACTAAGACCTTTCTTTAATAAAAAAATACAAATCCTTAATATCTTTCCTAAACGCTTCGTTCTCAGAAGGAGCAAGCTTCATCTTAACGAATTGCTTTCTTAACTCATTATACAACAACATAGATTCTTTCATCAAGCCAAGAGTTGCTAATTCTTTACAAGCCTCAATTTTCTCATTCAACAAAACAACTTGAGAATGACCCTGAACAACTTTTTTCTTCTTAACAAATTTATTATTCTTTCTTTTATGAACTAATTTCTTAACATTTTCAAGAACTTTCCTACTATCAGAAATATCATCAACCTTATTAACAGGCTTCTTAACAGTTTTTTTAACAGACTTAACAACACGCTTCTCAACCTTCTTCTCAGATTTCTTAACAGACTTCTTAACAACTTTTTTAACAACACCCTTATTAGCAGTATTCTTACTTAGAACCTTTAAAAAATCAACAGGAGAAAAACACTTATCCAACTTATTCGCTAACTCTTTTTTATGAAAAACATGTCTAACCCAACTAGCATAATCATTCCTACCAGACAAAACATGATGCTCAAAATTCTCAACATTAGACCCACCAATATTCCTTTTTATTTCATCTTCCAAATCCTTCAAACTAGAAAGAACCATTCCATTCAACAAATAAAAATTCTTATCATCAGACCCAGACAAAAAAAAACACCCCCCAAAAAAAAAGAATTAAGAAGAACTCAAAATCTTATCATAGAGCTCCTTAATCCTTAACTTCAAATCCTCCTTTTCATCAAATGATAACTCAACAGATAAAAAAGCCTGCCTAATATCATTATACAAAAGCTTAGCCTCATCAATCAAGCCCTCACTAACCAAGTCATCACACTTAGTAATCAAACCATCTAATTCATGAGAATCAAATTCATCAGAATCAAAACCTTCATCTGCTTCATCATCAAAATCAGAATCATAAGCATGACCCTCCTCAGACTCCTTCAACAAATCAAGAACCCTCTTCTCTTCCTCAATCAACTTTTGAAGATTCAAAGACTTCTCATCAACAGTTCTCTCCTTCAAAGCTAACTTAGTCAAAGCATCCTTAGTTTCCTTCTTAACATCTTCCATCTTCTTAATAGTTAAAGTTAAATCCTTCTTAGCACCAACAAGCTTAGATAAAAGACTCTTATGTTCTTTCTCTAAAGATAACTTCTTATTAGCAAAATCCTTCTTCAACTCATCCAAAGCCTTCTTATTATTAACCTTAGCAGTTTTTAACGCGTTATCCAAAGCAGTTAATTGTTTATTCAAATCAACTTTTTTAACATCAAGCTTCTTCAACTCATCCTTCCTTGAAGCAACAACTTTATCAAGCTTCTGAACATCAACTTTCTTAGAAGAAATATTCTTGTTCAAATCAGACAAATCCTTATTAAGCTTAACAATGCTAACTTTAACAGATTCTTCCTTCTTCAACAAATCATTAAGCTTCTTATCAGCAACATCAACCTTTTTATCAAGCTCAACAGACTTCTTATCAATAACACCTAAGAACTTCTTTTCTTCTTTAGCAACCAAGTTAATATTCTTAGAAACAATTTGTTTAACTTGCTTCTCAAAATTCATCAACAATAATTTTTCTCTCTTCTTATCTAAGAAATCACTCTTCTTCTTAGATGCAGCAGTCTTAATTAGTTTTTCAATTCTTTTCTCAGACAAATTCCTCAAATTATCAAAAGAATAATCCGCGTCCTTAACGATTTCCTTAGAAATCTTAACACTAGACTTTGAAGATTTAATCTTCTTAGAATCAAAAACAGGCAAATCATCACCACTTGCTTTCTTAACTGGTTTAGCGACTTTTTTAGGAGTGATTTTTTTAACAGGCTTAACAACTTTCTTCTCAACCTTTTTCTCAACCTTCTTAACAACCTCAGCCTTAGACTTCTCAACGTCTTTCTTAGACTCTTTAGGTTTTTCAACTTTCTTCTCTACTTTCTTAACAGGCTTCTTAACAACCTCAGCCTTAGACTTCTCAGTAGACTCAGCAGTAAACAAAGAATCATCATTATTAGCTTCACCAAGCCAATCATGACCCTCATCATTAGCTTCACCAGATTTATCATCAGAAAAACTATCAGGATCATCCTCAAATTTTTCCCTAACAGACTTATTAGATTTTTCATAAACACCAAGAGCAGCACGAATATTCTCAAGATCCTCTTGCTTAACAATAACATCAGAAGACTCAGAAACATCATCCCCTTCTAAGACTTCGCTAGGACCCTTAAACAAATCATCCTCAGAACCCTCAATTTTTATTTCTTTATCAGACTCACTTTCTGAAAACAAATCATCCTCAGAATCCTTAGACTCATCAGGAATAGAAACATCAGACTTATCATCAGAACTTTCATCTTTAACAACTTCTTCTTGTTTCTTAGACTCAACTAGTTTCTCAGAACTTTTATCATCTTCTTTTTTAGAACCAAATAATCTTCCAAACAATCCTTTTTTAGGCTTAGAATCACCCTCAGAAGAACCTTCTTCTTTTACTTCGTTAACATCAGTTAAATTCTCATCTTGCCCCTCTGGAGGCTTCGGAGGAATAATCTCGTCCACTATACTCACCACCCTTTTTTTTCGAAAAAATCAATCGTACTATAACAAAAACTTGATTTATCTTTTTCTTTATAAATGTAACTAAAAAAAAAATCAAAAAAGTCTTTAAAATATAACTTATTAAAGAGTATAAAAAGATTTGTCACCATTCAAAAGTTTATAAACAACGTTTTTATATCAGAGAAAATCAATAAACCCTAAATGGAACCAGAACAACAAAAAACAGAACAAAACGAAGAACAAAAACAACCACCCAAAAAATATCCTAGTAATCCAGAAAGAGAAAAAAAAATAGAACAATTAAAAATACTAATAGAAAGACACAATTTCTTAGTAGACCAAGTAAACCTATTAGATAAAGACTTCGAAGAAAAAGAAATAAGAATAAAAGACTTCAAAAAAATTACAAAGCAAGACTTAGAAGAACAAAAACAAACAATAAACCAAGTAAAAGAATTAATAATAAAAACAGAGAAATTAAAAAAAGAAATAAGCAAAGACTTCAAAGAAATAGTAAAAAAGCCACTACTAGACAAATTAGATAAAAGAATAGACAACACAAAATACGAAGAATACATATACAGAGACGAATTAGACCGACAATTAAAAAAACAAAAAAATTAAGATTTTTTCTTCAAAGACTTCTTGCTCTTCAAAGAATTCTCAGACTTAATACATTCATTAAGAGAAGTAATCGCAACGCTCAACTGCTTCAAAGAAGGATTCCTAGTAGTTAAACGTTGAAACTGAATACCCGGCCACATCAAAATCCTAACAATTCTACTCTTACAATAATACTTACCCTCAAGCCTTAACAACTCATAAGAAATACCCGCAATCAAAGGCAACAACATAATCCTAATAAAATAATTACCCCAAAAACCAGTATTAAGAGGAATCAACAAATAAACAAGAATACCAATCAAAAAAACAACGAAAACAAAAGTAGTACCACACCTAGGATGAAGCCTAGAAAACTTATTCGCGTTACTAGGCGTAAGCTTCAAACCAGACTCATAACAAGCAACAACCTTATGCTCCGCGCCATGATACTCATATAAACGCTTAACATCAGGAAGTAAAGAAATCAAAAACAAATAAATAATGAAAATAAGCAATTTTAAAATACCATCAACAACATTAACCCCGACAAGAGAAGAAGAACCAGTAAAGAAATTAGCCAAGAACCAAGGAAGCAACTTAAAAATAGATAAAACCAATAATAAAGACAAAGCAAAAGTAAAAAACATTTCCTTCTTAGTAAGAGGCTCATCCTCACCTGCTTGCTCAGCAGACCAAGAAATCTCTTTTAAACCAATACCCATCAATTCGAAGAGCATAAATACGCCACGAACAAAAGGCAAACCAAGAAATCTATGTTTCTCAGTCAAAGAATTGAACCGCCTAGTCCTTTTTTTAACCTCGCCTTTCTCAGTTCTAACCGCCGTACTGATAAAGTTATCAGAACGCATCATTACTCCTTCAACAACTGCTTGACCACCAATTCTGACCTTCATAAAGAAAAAGAAAACAAAAACACTATTTAAAATGTTTGAAAAAAAAAACTAACAATATTTATTAAATAAAACAAATTCACAAATAACAAGAATGGGAATATTAGTAGCTTGCCTAACAACAGGAAAAGGAACTTGGAATAACGTAAAAGAATTAATAAACTCAGAAGAATGGAAAAAAATATACTTAATAACTAACAAGTTCGGAAAAGAAAACTACAAAACCAACAAAGAAATAAAGTTCATAGAAATAGAACTAAGCGAACCCATAGAAATACTAAGAGATAAAATAGTCATAGGACTCACAGAACTAAAAAAAGAAATAGGCTTCAACGACGTAGCAATAAATTTATCATCAGGAACAGGAAAAGAACACATGGCAATAATATCAGCGATACTAAGAATAGGAACAGGAATAAGAATAGTAAGCTCAGAAAACAAAACACTAAAAACTCTATGAATTATTTCTTATCAGAAACATACAACCTAGAAATTCTTTGCTTATTACCAAAATGAGAAAGAACTTGCTTCTCAATCTCATTCAAATACTCAAAATCTTTTTCCAAATCCCAATTACTAACATCAGAATACTTCTCCAACAAATTAAGAGCCTTCAAAGCATCCTTAAACTTAGAACGAAGCTCATCATCCTTACCCGGGAACTTCATCGCTTCCTTAGACCAAATAAGAACCGAATACTTATCACCGTGAACTCTTTTAAAATCATACTTATCAGCATAAGCCATAATTTTTTTATTCACATCCTCAATTCTTTTTTGTAACTCCTTCTCCTGCTTTTTTAATTCTCCATACTCATCAACTAACTTAGAACCTTCTTCTTTCTTAATTTCATCTTCCTCAAACAAGTGACTCCACTCAGGACAAATACTTTTAAACTGACAATAATCACACAAACCAGAAGGTTTAGGAACAAAAACAGTCTCAGACTCAATCTTCTTAATCAAATCAATCGTTTCACACCTAAGATTTTCCAACTCCAAATCAGTCCTACTACTACGCATCTCCTTATTAAAAGCCAAAAAGTGCCAAACAAGAATAATTTCCTTCGCGTCAGGATACATACTCTTAACACCTAAAGCATAAATAGCAAGTTGCCTATCCTGATCCAATTCCTCCTGAGTCTTAAGATTAGAATTAGTCTTAAAATCATGAATCTCATAAACACCTTCCTTAGGACTAGCCAACCTATCAATACGAACATGAATCTTATAATCATCACTCAAATCCAAATAATTCTGAGTTTCCAAACCAATAGTCCTAGCCTGATTAAAAGGAACAAACTTATTATAATAATCAGAAATCATGCGCTTACCCAACTCACGATAATTCTCCTGAGAATAATCCTCTTTAACAATTATTATGTCATCAGACCAATTACTAACCCATAGATCATCAAAAAAATCTAACAAGTCCTGCAAAGAATTTAATTTTTCAAACTTCAAATCTTTGTAAAGCTTCTCTAAAGACTGATGAACCATATCACCCATAAAAGCCTCAACAGTAGTACTCACTTCTGTTTTTATTTTATCAATATAAGCATATTTATACCTCAAAGTACATTGCTCATAAGTAGAAAGCCTAGAATGAGAATACGTAACCATAACAAAAAAAGAATAAAAACTCATTAATAAGGTTTTTGATTAAGTCACCAGAAAAAATACGAAAAAAAAGAAAAAAAAAGAATTAAATTGCGCAACCAGTAGCTTCAGCGAAACCAGCAAGAGAACGTTGAACATTCACTACTTGACCACCAATCTTAATAGTAGGATAACCCGTTATTTCATTCTCATTACACAAAGCATCCTCAACGGTACATTCAACGTAAATACTACTAATATCAGCACCACCAAATAAAGAAGATACTTGATTAGTATAACCACACCAGTCAGCACCATAAATAACGAAGTCTTTATCAGCCAAACAAGAAACTAAAGATTCAACTTCCTCATTAGAATAACTAGCAAGTTGAGGTTGAGCTTGTTGCTCTTGTAATTGTTGCTGACCCACAATCATTCTTATATCATCCAAAGAGAAAACATCCGGAATGAACAAAGAACCATCAGGAGACATATACCAAGCTAAACGCTGACCTTGCACTGTTAAATCAATTCTGAATAAACCACTATCTTTCTCAACACCAACTATATTAAGAGGCATTTCAGGATTAGACAACAAATTAACGTATTCGTTAGCCTTAGCTTCAGCTCTTGACTGAGACAAACCAGACTCCTTACTTGAAAGAACACCAGTCAAGCCAAGAATCAAAGAAGCCACAAACAAAACACCTAAAGCAACTGAAGCAATCATCCAAACAGAATGACCACAACAAACACCGCTGTGCTTATGTTCACTTACTTTTACAGAACTATTTTTTTTCTTTGCGTATTTAACTTTTTTCAAAAGATCACCTCTGACCCCCAAAAATCTTAATCAAAAAAATTTTGGACTATACACCTTGAAAAAAATAATACAATATAAATTTTATGGTTTATTTAAGCAAAATAAGAATCAAAACAACTAAATTCCGAGATTACTAAGAATTTTTTGTTCATCATAAATCTCCAAATCCTCATAATTCTGACCAGTACCAATAAACAAAACAGGCTTCTTAGTCACATAACTAATACTAAGAGCCGCGCCACCTTTCTCATCAATATCAGCTTTACTAAGAACAATAGCATCAATACCAATAATTTCATCATACTTACGAGCTTGCTCAACACAATCATTACCAGTAATACTTTCCCCAACAAACAACTTAAGATCAGGCTTATTAACACGAACAAGCTTCTTCAACTCATTCATCAAATTATCATTACTATGAAGTCTACCCGCTGTATCAATCACGACGACGTCAAGATTCTTAGCTTCAGCGTGCCTAATCGCATCAAAAGCCACAGCGGAAGGATCAGAATTATAATCATGCTTAATTAATTTAACATCAAGATTCTGAGCATGATGCTCAATTTGCTGAATAGCAGCAGCCCTAAAAGTATCAGCAGCCGCGAGCACTAAAGACTTATTATTCTTTTTCAAATAATAACAAAGCTTAGCAATAGTAGTAGTCTTACCCGAACCATTAACACCAATGACCGCTATAACAAAAGGCTTCTTACTATTTACTTTTTTCAAAAAATCAATTTTTTCAACAGACAAAACTTCTTTTATGGAATTCCTAAGCGAATCAAGAATAGTATCTTGAACATTCTTCCTAGAAATCTTATCCTGAGTCAAATCATTCTTCAAATCATCCTTGATTTTCTGAATAACTTCTAACGCGACATTATTCTCTAAAAGAGCAACTTCTAAATCCCAAAATAATTCCTCAAATTTTTCATCAGACAACTTAATCTTAGTAAAAGTCTCTTTGAACTTAGAAAAAAAACCTTTCTTAGAAGATTCAACATCAACAACTTCTTTTTCAACAACATCATCACTTTTAATTTCTTCAACACTTTTTTCTTGGACTGATTCATCAATTGAATCAGCTGATTCACTTACTTCTTCAACGACATCTTCTTCAACCTTTTCTTTAACAACATCTTTCTCAACTATTGGCTTAGAAACTTTTTTCTTTGATTTAACATTAGAAGAATCCTTAACAACACCTTTTTTCTTAACATCCTTAGAATCCTGAGCAACAACTTCATCACTTTTAAGTTCATCAACTACTTCAATTACTTCAGATTCATCTTCTACTTCCTTAGAAAATTTTTTAACAACGTCACCAAGTTTACGCTTTAAAAAACCAAACAAAATCAATCACCCTTTTTTTGCAAAAAACCATAACACTCTTCGATTTTCTTAATAACTTTATCTTGATCAACAAGAATTTCTTGCTCTTGCCTATTAATTATATCAATAGCCTCATCAACGGATTTCTTAGAAACAATACCTGAACCAACATTAACAAACAAATCCTTATTCTTTAATTCAGCTTCAACATAAACACCAGTAGCAATAGGTGCAAGAACTTGTTTGCTTTGTTCTTTTTTAAATTCCTCTAAGTCTTCCCTAGTTTTTTTAAGATTGTTAAGACTGGCTTCTACTTGATTAAGCAAATCCTGATAATAATTAATTTCCTCAACTAATTGTTGATACTCTTGCTGATTCATTTTTTACTCCAAAAAACCAAGGGCTTCATCCGCGTTAGTAATCTCAGGACCTCCCGAATTAGAACCAACAATGAAACCATTACCATTACAAATAATGCCCGCCCTAACATAAGGACTACCCATGTTAACAGAGCCAGGCGTAGCCACCACGTCAAAAGTTTTCTCGATTAATTTCTGATCTTCCCTATCAAAATCATTACTCATCAAAGATTTTTTCTTAGCCAAATTAAGAACAACTAAGCTACCAATAGAAAAAATACCACCAAGCTTTTCTCTTAGAGTTTCTACTTCTAAAGCTTTAGCAATTCTTTTTTCTTCAGCTTCACTGAATTCTTTACTAACAATAGCTTTATTTTCACCAACTATCATGTTATTACCAAGACAAGTCAATTTAGTTTCAAAAACTTCAAAATCAATACCTGCTTCTTTCAAAGCATTTTTTTCTTCATCAAAAATTATACTAGGCACAATTATTCTGTTATTGTTTCCCGCAACAAAAACACCTATCAAAGAAGTTCCCGCAATAGAAATTTTATGAACAGGCACTTTTAAGACTTTGCCTATTTCTTCAGACACATCATCAGGAATTTCTTTACCAAGTAACGCGAATTTGTCATTAGCAAAACCATAAAGACCTATGTTGTGTATTCCTTTAAAATTAGTTGTTAATACATGCATTTTAACACAAAGAAAAAACTGCGCGTATAAAAAACTTTGTTTAACAAATACAAAAAAACAAGAAAATAAACAAATACAACAAAAAACAAAAAGTAAAAAAATGTATACTAGAATATTTAATCAGTAAACATAAAAAAAGCATAAAAAGTTTAAAAAAGCTTATTTTGAAAAAATAAAAGTTTAATAAGCCTTTTTCATCATTTTAAAAACAAAAAAAATAACCATAAAATCATTTAAAGCATCTTTTAAAACCAAAAATTACTTTTTAGTGCTTAAATTCATAACAAAACTTCTTAAAAAATAGAAATATTTATATAGTAATATTCATTAAGGGTGCTTATGAGCTCGGAAATTTCTGAATTAATAAGCGAACCAATAACTACTGAGAAACAAGAAGAAAAAGAAAAAAGTTACTCAGGAAAAATACTTCTAACAATAGCTCTAGCACTACTACTAAACACAGGATATCACATTTCAAGACCCACAACGAGAGTCGAAGTTATAGGAGGAAAATTCTCAAACAAAGATTTAACAGAACTATACGTGAAAGACATAATCAACGGAAAACAAGACACATTATACTTTAACACAACAAACAAATTCAAAATACTATTAGGACACGCAGAAAGTTACCAAAACCAAGCAGAACAACTAAAACAAAAACTAACACCAGGAAAAATAATAGACGTAAAATTATACAACAAAGAAGAAAAAAAAGTATACAGCATAGACAACATACGAACTAATCATCACGCAAATATAGGAGACTTAGTCAAATTCTAATATTCTTAGTTTTTAACAACAATTCTAACAAAGTAGCAGAACTCCAAGCCTGAGACAAACAACCCTTAGATTCAAGTTTCTTAGCAGAACTAACCTCAGCACAAAAACCAACAAACCCAGAATACAACAATTCATGAACACTAGCCTTTCTAATCTTCAAAATCTTGTTCCTGTACTTCTTAGCATCAAAATCATAAAGAACCAAAGCAACAACGTTATTAATAAAAAACCAAGAATCACCATGATGATAACTCTCATTATTCATCCCAGAATAAGTATCAACAAACAAATCATGATTCTTACCAATACTAGACACACCACCCCAATCAAGCCAAGATTCCTTAAGAACAAAATCAAAAGTCTCAGACCACTGATGCTTCATAGCCAAACCAGGATAAATATAATACGCAAGAAAAACATTAGGTCTAACAGACAAATCCAAAGAACCATCATTAATACCATCACGAATAACCTTATCTTTAATTAATTGTTTTCTAATCAAAGTTTTCCTATTACGAATCTTGTTCCTAAACTTAAAAACAGAATCAGAATCACCAACCAAACTCCTAAGATACTTCTTTAATTCAAGAGCAGACAAAAACAAAGCCTGAATCTCAACCCTAGCACCCTCCCTAGAATCAACACCAACATCAGTATCCATCCAAGTCTCCTTAGGACCATTCAAAACCAAACCATTAGAAGAATTATTCCTACAATAAGCAATGAATTCATCAAGCTTCTCCTCAACCAACAACAATTCCTTATCAGAAAAACCAAAATCCTTATTCTTAGAAATTTTCAAAAACAAAAATATTCTCTGAAATAACCAACCCGTAGCATCCGCACTCCCAAGAACACTCTCAGGAAGACGATTAGGCAAAATCCCCTTATTAACACTTCTAAGATTCCTAATCATGATTTTCTTAGCAACATCAAACTTTTTCTGAGAAAACAAACCAACCAAAGAAATACATTCATCCCTACCCCAAACTTGGAAGAACCAAGGATAACCCGCAAAAATCATGAACTCATGATTAACATTTTTCACACAAGAAGAAAAAGCATTATCAACAGATAACAAAGCTTGCTTGTACTCATCAAATAATTTCTTCTGAACATTATTATCCACAAATAAATCGTTTCTTTTTTTAACAACGGGCTTAACCAAAGAATTAACAATTGCTTCTTCCTCATTTAAACCAAAACCAAAACTAATCTTTTTAGAATTAGAACGAAGCAAACGAAAAACAAACAATTCAGACAAAGAACCACGCTCAGCATCATACGAATAAAATTTCTTAATCCAATTCTTTAACAAATCATAAGAACCCAAACCCTTAATAGCTAAGAACCTAGAAAAAACAACTTCTGATAAAGAATCATCAAAGAACTTAGTGTATTTAACAATTAAAGAATCATTTTTCTCATAAACCTCATAAATTCTACCCTTAGAATCAAAATCATGAACAAACCTAAAATCTAAATCAACAAAGAAATCAGCAGAAGAATCACGCTCCAACAACAAAGTCTTATCAGAAAAAAAAACATTAAAATCAGAAGAAATCAAATCAATAACTTTAAACAAATCCCAATTCTTATCAAAAAACACACACCACCCTTGATAAGCTGAGAAATCCTTCAAAGAATGAATAAAATAACTACCTTGCTCACACGTATAAAAAGAACAAGATTCATTCATCACGCACAACTCCACGATCCCTCACATTAACTATTTTAGAAGAACCATAAATCTTAGAACCACGACCAATAAAACTTTCAACCAAAATATTACTATCAATAACAGAATCCTCACAAATCACAGAATTACTAACAACAGAATTATGAATCTTAGCATTCATACCCACAGACACATTAGGCCCAATAACCGAACCAGAAATAACCGCGCCCTTACCAATAAAAACAGGATTAATAAAAACAGAATCCTTAGAATTAGAAGAAAACTTATTACCTTTCAACAAAAACTTATTAGCATCCAACAATCTTTTCTTAGACCCACAATCAAGCCAAGAAACAACATTCCTATTAACTATCACGTTACCCTTATTAATCATTATTTGAAGAGCATCCGTTAATTGATAAGCACCTTTAGTTAAAATCTTATTCTTAATCAAATAAGCAATAGCCTCAAATAATTGATCAGATTTCTTAAAATAATACAAACCAACCATAGCCAAATCAGAAACAGGAGAATCAGGCTTCTCAATCAACCTAGAAACCGAGCCATTATGAATAAAAACAACGCCGAAGTCCCTAGGATCATGAACTTGCTTAGTCCAAATAACCGCATCAGCCTTAACCTTATCTAAAGATTTCAAATCAGCCTTAACAATAGAATCAGCAAACAAAATCAAACAAGGCTCATCACCAACAAACTTTTTAGCACCATAAATCGCGTGAGCAACACCTTTCTGATCTCTTTGAAGAATATACTTTGTTTTAAACTTAAAATTCTTAGAAACAATCCTCTTAAGATCAACATCATCTTTATCAACAATGAAAATAACCTCAGAAATCTTTAAAGATTTAACAACTTCAAGAACCCTAACAAGAACAGGCTTACCACTTAAACAAAGCAAAGGACTAGGAGGCATAAATTTAGAAGTATCCTTGATTTTTTTACGCGCCATAGGAACAATTAACTTCATAAAAACACCCCCAACCATTATAAGCAAGCAACATATTTATATAAATGTTTCTTCAAAACAACTAATTAACCCCAAAAAAAAATTAATTAAAAGGATTAACATTTTTCTTTAAAAGATTCTCAATAGGTAAAAAAAGAGGCTTAGGCAAATCATCCCAAGAAAACCAACACCACTCCTCGCACTTATCAGGCTCCAAAACCTTAGGAGTGCCAGAAACATAATCAGCAAGAACAAAAAGAGTAACAAAATGTTTTCTGACATCAACAAAAAAATCATTAGTAAAAACAAAATCCCTAACATTCTTAACTTCCAAACCAGTCTCCTCAAAAACCTCCCTAACAGCACAGTCATGAATTGATTCATTAAACTCCAAGTGACCACCAGGAAAACCCCAACAACCAGAACCATGAGAATTCAAACGCTTACCAACAAGAACCAAATCATCCTTAATAAGAATAACTGCAACACCCACCCTGGGAACATCACTCATAAAAAAAGAAAACAAAAAAAGAACTTAATAAATGTTTTGAAAAACTAATAAAAAAACATGTGCTCCCTAAAAAAACTCAACTTCCTAGGAAGCTTATTAACAGACTCAATAAACTTAAGATGAGACTTTCTAAGCCTCATAGCTTCAACAGTAGATAAACCCTCAGAAACCTCATAAGATATTTTTGAACCAAGCAAAGTTCTTTTTTCCTCAAATATCTTAGTTATGCTAAATCGTTCAGGATTCTTATAAACTAAGGTTCCACGTTGAAGACCAAAAACAGAAGTAGAAACTAAGTCAACATAATCCTTATTTTCTTTCAAAAAATCAATGGTTTCAAGAAAATCCTGCTTGGTTTCAGTAGGAAAACCAAACATGATAAAAACACTATTAATAACGCCTGATTCTTTAGAATTCTTAAGAATCAAGGAAGATTCCTCTTTAGTTAAAAATTTATTCATCGCTTTCAAAACCTTGTTACTACCAGACTCAACACCCCACATAACGAATTTCAAACCAGAACTCTTCAACTCTTGAAGTATTTCTTTTGAAAAATCCTTAGTGGGTTTTAATTGACAAGCCCAATTAACACCGTGTTTCTTAAACAGCTTCGCCAAATCCAATAAACGCTTAGAATGAATCATATCATCAATCAAAAAATAATTCTTAGCAGAATTATTACTTAACGTTTTATCCAAAAACAACAAATCATACTCAACGTACTTATCATTAGAATAATGAGAACAAAACGCGCACCCCTTATAATAACAAGTAGAACTCGTCTTTAAAGGAAGTACAGTCTCAGGAACAAAGTACTTATCCAAATCAAAAATAGAAAAATCCAAAAAAGACTTTTTGATATTAACATTCAAATAATTAGCCAAATCCTCTTCGTTATTAAAAAACAAATCAGACGTTTCCTTCAATTTATCACTAACCGCGGGGCCACCAACAACAGTCTTAATATTAAGCTCTTTCAACTTCTTTATCAAAGCAAAAGCATAAAAAACTTGACTGGAATAAACAATACTAAACGCGACAAAATCAGGTTTCTTCTCAAGTATTAAACCTAGTAATTCTTCAAAACCTTGAGGATCCTTATTAGCAAGAATTAATTCATGATTCCTAAAATAACAATCAGCAAAATCCTCCCTACACTTCTTAGACACATCATTATAATCAACCCACTCCTTTTTTTTAAAATAATCTTTGTAATCAAGAAAAAAAGTGTTATGAAACTCAACGTTTAAATCAAGAACAGACACATCAACACAATCTTTAAACAAAGAATAAAGATTAGTAATAGAATAAGGCGGACTCGCCGGAGTACAAAACGGAGGATAAACAAACAATAATTTCTTCATGATAAAAATTAGAAAATAAGCATTAATTATAAATGTATAAGTCTGCTGAGATAATAAAAGAAAAGTTTTTAAAATAATAATAAAATAATAATCGGGTTGTTAAGCAATTAATAACGACGGGGGAAATGATATGCACATAACAGATAATGTAGGTGTAGTAGCGTTCGGTGTGAAAACAGGAATAATAACTTTTGACGATAATATTCTAGATGTTGTGAAAAGAACTATTGAAAAAAATCCTGATATGATTAAAGATACAGATATTTTATGTGTGACTGAAGCAGTAGTCGCAATTACGCAACAAAACGTTGTAAAACTTGAAGATGTATCTTTAGAGATAAGACAAAAATTAAATTTAAAAAAAGATTCGACTATAGGCATAGTTCATCCTATTCTTTCAAGAAATAGATTTTCAATGATATTAAAAGCAATAGCAAAAGCAGTACCAAAAGGAAAAGTAATAATACAACTAAAATTTATTGATGATGAACAAGGAAATCCAATCACAACAAAAAACACACTAAAAAAGTTAAATAAGACTTATGATGATATTATAACGACGAAAGAGCTAGATAATAATAGATTATACCATCCTGAGACTGGAATGGATTATATTGATTTTTATGAAAAAATCGTTAGAGAAGAAGGCTGTGATGTTGAAATATATCTTGCAAATTCCACTAATTATATAGTTAATAAAAATCCTGACGGAATATTAGTTAGTAATGTTCATGTTCGAAATGAATTTGTTGAAGCTATAAAAAGCAAAGGCTACACTAATGTTATTACACTAAGAGATATTTGTTCAGATCCTAAACAAAAAGTATATTCTGAATGGGGACTTCTCGGTTCGAACATTTTAGATCCTGTAACTGAACAATTAAAATTATGCCCACATAGCGCGGATTTAATATGTGAAGAAATAAAAATGATGGTTAAAGAAAAATTCGGAAAAAACATAGAAGTTATAATAAATGGGGATGGCGCGTATAAAGATCCAGAATCAGGAATATATGAGCTCGCAGACCCAGTGTCCGCTTTTGGATGCACATCTAATATAAAAAATAGAAACAGACTCGGCGTAAAAACAAAATATCTCATGCAAAAATTATACAATGAAGGAAAAACAAGAGAAGAAATTGAAAGCATTATCGAAGATGAAAAAAGGATGTTTGTTGAAAAACAAAATAAGAACGGATTCGCAGCACAAGGCACGACACCAAGAAAAATAGAAAACTTAGTTGCATCACTCGCCGATTTAGTTACAGGAAGTGGAGATGCAAATACACCACTTGTGATTGTTCGAGGATTCTTATAATTTAAAAAACAAAACTTAAAAAAAATGAGCCGGGAGATAAACTCAAATCCAAAAAAAAACTTGAGAAACCTCCCAAACTAATTTTTTTACGCAAAACTTAAAAAAAATGAGCCGGGAGATAAACTCAAATCCAAAAAAAAACTTGAAAAACCTCCCAAACTAATTTTTTTACGCAAAACTTAAAAAAAATGAGCCGGGAGGGATTCGAACCCCCGATCTACAGCTTAGAAGGCTGTCGCCCTATCCAGGCTAGGCTACCGGCCCTTAAATTCCTGAAATCCTGTTTTATTTATAAAATTTTATAAAACTCACAGAATTACTTAACCAAAATGACTAAGAAAACAATATACAAATTACCATACTCCTTTGAAGACGATAAAGGCAGAAAAAGAAATCTTGATTCTTTTGAAAAACACGTCGTAAATACTGATAAAGACTTCAATTTCGGAGCAGGAATACTAACAAAAGAAGATTTGACAAAAGAAGGCTTTATCAAAGTGAATAAACACGATGTTTACTTAATACAATCAGATTTTAATGATGAATATTCAAAGATGACTAGGGGCGCGCAAACAATAACAAAGAAAGACATAGGCCCAATAATTACGAAGACAGGCATAAACAAGGAATCAATAATAATCGATGCAGGTGCTGGAAGCGGAGGATTATGTTGTTTCTTAGGAAAAATAGCAAAAGAAGTGCATACATTCGATGTTTCCCAAAAAAACTTAGACATTGTTAATAAAAACATAAAAAAATTAAATCTTAACAACGTAGAAGCAGAACTTAAAGACATATACGAACCAGAACATTTTTCTCAAGAAAAATACGATGTTTTCACGTTAGACGTACCAGAACCTTGGAAAGCTTGGGAAACCGCTATTAAAGTTCTTAAAATAGGCGGATACTTAGTTGTTTATTCTCCTAACGTTATGCAAATAAGAGAAGTAACAATTAACAAACCAAAAAACTTTTTCTTAGAAGAAATCAACGAAATAATAGAACGAGATTGGAGCATCTCAGAAAAGGTTTCAAGGCCTGTAACAAAAGATTTCTCACACACAGCGTTTCTCGCATTCTTTAGGAAACTAGGAAACTAAGATTTGTTTCAGAAAAAAATCAAGTTATGACTAAATAATATAGTAAAAAGTATACTACTTCTATTATTAAGATGAAAAAACGAATTTGTTTCAGAAAATCGTTGAAACAACGGTTTAAGTTTCAGAAAAAATGATTATATGTTTCAATATCAAAATAATTTGAGTAAACACAAAAAAGGTGAGAAACACAAAAACTAACCAAGGAGGTTGAAAAAAAGTGTTAAAAGAAAAAGAAATGATTTTATTAAGCCACTTCCGAAGCAACGCCAGAATAAGCCTAACAAAACTAAGCAAGCTCACCAAGATACCTGTAAGCACAATATTCGATAAACTAAAAGATTACGAAACAAGACAACTAATTAAGAAAAGCACAGCCATAATAGACTTCAGAAAACTCGGATACGAAATCAGAAACCAAATATTAATAAGTGCGAGCAAAAATAACAAAGAAGAACTACAACGATTCTTAATAAAAAATACGAAGGTAAACACAATATACAGAATTAATAACGGATACGACTTCCTCGTCGAAACAATATTTAAAAACATGAACGAGATGGACGAATTCATGAAGAGCCTCGAAGCATTCGAGCCATTACAAAAAAAAGAGTTCTTCATAATGGAAGATCTGAAAAGAGAAGAATTCCTATCCGGAAAACAAGAATACCCTATAAGAACACAGCTATGACGGTCCTGCTAAAACCCTCACCAATAATAAAAAGCAGGACCTTTTATTTTTTCAAACCATTCTTATAAACCAGTTTTTTCTTCTTAGAAAAAATTAATCTAAAAACCTTTTCAGCAACAACTTCTTTATCAAGCAAATTCTTACGACTAGCATACTCATCCTTAGTATAACCAACCATAGAGAGCTTAGTCTTAAAAGGACCAAGAATCGCGGTTTTCACAACGACATTATTCTTTAAAACCAAAGGCTCCTTTTCTAACAACTCTCCTAATAATTCAAGAGTCTTCTTAGACAACCCATACAAACCAGGATTATTAGGAAGAGAAGAATGCCTTGAAGAAATCATTAATACTCGAGCGTTCTTATTCAACTTATGCAAAGCATGCTTCGTCACTAACCACGCACCCTTAACATTCACATCAAATAATAAATCAAAATCTTTAACCGAAGAATTAAAAGTAGAAGAACGACGCATAATCCCTGCGTTATTTATCAAGACATCAACGCTACTAATTTTTTTAAAAGCACCAATAACTTGTTTCTCATCAGAAACATCCACTTTCAAAAAAAACTTGTTATCCCTACTCGAAGACTTCTTTAAATCAAAACTAAAAACTTTAAATCCTTCACTTAACAATAACTCCGAGAGAGCAAAACCAAGACCTTGCTCACCACCAGTAACAACAGCCATTCTTTGTTTCATAATTTACCAACCAAATCCATGCCAGGCTTCAAAGTCTTAGAACCAGGCTTCCAACTCGCAGGACAAACCAAGCCCTGATTCTCACTAACAAACTTAGAAGCTTGAAGCTTCCTAAGAATTTCCTGAATATTCCTACCAATACTATTATCATGAACATCCATCGCTCTCAAAATACCATCAGGATCAATGATGAAACTCCCCCTAAGAGATAATCCTTCCTCAGCCAAATAAGTATTAAACTGCCTACAAATATTACCAGTAGGATCAGCAATCATAGGATACTTAATCTTCTTTATAGCAGGAGAATTATCATGCCACGCCTTATGAACAAAAGCAGTATCAGTACTAACACTAAGAATCTCAGCGTTCTCCTTCTTAAAATCCTCATAAGAATCAGCAGCCTCCTCTAACTCAGTAGGACAAACAAAAGTGAAATCCGCAGGATAAAACAATAAAACCAACCACTTACCTTTATAATCAGATAATTTAATCTTTTTAATTTCGTCATTATGAAAAACTTCCGCAGAGAAATCATCAACTTTTTTTCCTATCATCATGTTATCAACCTCACAAAAAAAAAGGAATTCGCGATATTATAAAAACATTTTGAAAAAAACCAAAAAAAAACATAATAATTAGATAAACTTTATAATTCAAAAAGAATTATTAATAACGAAGCGAGGTGGTTTTTCATGTATGCATACATATTAGTAGCACTAGATGAATCAGGAGTAGAAGACATAGTCGAAGAATTCCGAGACTTAGAAGAAGTACAAGAAGCACACATATTATTCGGGGAATGGGACTTAATAATAAAAGTAAAAGCACCAGAACCAGAATCAGTAGCAAGATTCGTACTAGAAAAAGTAAGAAACAAAGAAGAAGTAAGACTAACAAGCACACTCATAGTAGCAAAATAAATATTTCTTAAAACACCAAAGACAAATAAGACTAATTAATTAATTTGTGTTCCACCAAGAAATTCTTAATCACAGAATACATAAATTCATAACCATCTTTGTTAGGATGAACACCATCAAATAACAAAACAGAATAATCCCTATTAACAAATTCATTAAAAACATCACAATACAAAACACCTAACTCCTCAGAAATACTTAAAAGAGATTCATTATATTTTTTAATAACCTCATTACTAAAAAAAGTGTTCTCAAAAGGCATCAAGGATTCATCAACAGGAACCAAACTAACAAGAACAACATCCTTCGTAAAAGACTTAGCCAACCCAACAATTTTCTTAACATTCAAAAAATACTCATCCAAAGAAACACAAAAATCATCAGGAGAACCCATACCCCTAGAATCATTCACACCAATACCAATTAATATTATGTACTTATCAGACTCACGAATATATTTAACACGAGCCTCAGCCTCAATCCCGAACCTACCCAACAAGTCACGAGAAGAATCACCAGGAACACCCAAGTTATAAAGAACATTATGAATATCCTGAGCCTCAAAATAATCCTTCAAAAACCCAGCCCAACCCCTACAAGGAGCAACACCCCTACCAAGAGTTATACTATCCCCAAACACCAATAAACCTTTCATCAAACACAAAACAAAACACAATATAAAACTTTCCCCAAAACAAAACACGAACACCACAACGAAGTAGACTTAATCTATGTTAAATGAAATAATTTTTAGTGGCTAAACGGTAAAAGGAGGACATTCAAAACAAATAGAAAAAAGGGGGAGGGGCTGGTGCTTCGCACATATTGGCTCACAACTTCGTTGTTCGAAATTTAATA
>Ga0334882_1000466_pt1 | contig 63761 bp, 22 predicted proteins | sample GraSluR1_MG_5_FD_207226 | JGI IMG/M metagenome (GOLD analysis project Ga0334882, IMG submission 207226) | Sludge microbial communities from methane-producing bioreactor in Wageningen University, Netherlands - Granular Sludge_15_04-R1 | ecosystem: Engineered > Bioreactor > Anaerobic >... | reverse complement strand
GCATCACGGTCAGCAACAATACGAAGTCATCAATCCGTTCAGTGGTTAGTGTCAACTCAGGTTTGGTCATCCCCTGAGTGTACCAGATAATTCGTGATTTGGTTTACGTTTTACGCGAATGGTCAGTCACTTCTTAAAAATTTACAAATTGAGAATTTTGCCCCCCCTCGCCCCCTCCCCAAGCCGCTGCGCGGCTTGGGGAGGGGGCGAAGAATAACGGTTTTTTTGGGCGGCGGCGAAGCCGCCGCCCAAAAAAACCACAAAAAAAAATCCCCCCCTTTCCCCTGCTTGCGGGGAAAGGGGGTAGGGGGATAGGGGGTATCATTTTATTTTTAGAACGACCAACTTGACACAAAACCTTATTTACGGATTAATTTCTTAGAATTCATTATCCTGCATTGCAGATACAGGATAAATCCTGTACTACATACTATGTTAAGTATTAATAATAGATAGGGTGGTTTTTGCGCGATTGCTTTTGTAGACTTAAGGCCTTGAAACTTGCCGGCTCTATGTCCTAAACTTAATGACATTGATCCGTAATCCATTGAAGTTTGTGCCTACCACAAATAATGTTATAATTTATCCAACCATTGGGAAGTCCCTTTTTGTTTTCAGCAAAGATGCGATTGGGTAGCTGCCTCCCGGTTCGCTGGTCGCATTAGTAATTTTGAGGAACTGGGCAGAAAATTGAATTATCATAATTTTTTGGTTTCCGCTTTTACTACCCTCAGAACCTTAATGTTGGTTGCGACCCGCTATACCATGTGGAGGTAAATTTTACTTTGGGGATGTAGTAGCATGGATTTTCAACCCTCACATATATCGTTAGCGGCTCTTTTTCAAGCACGTATCGAAGCCTTATCTTCTGAAACCGCCTTCATTTTTTTGCCTGATGGCGACATCTCACAAGAACAAGCCATAGATTATACAACCTTCGGTCGTTCTGTGCGGCGATTGGCACTCGCCTTGCGGGAACAGGTAGCTCCGGGGGAGAATGTCCTGTTGTGTTACCCCCCAGGGCTGGATTATGTCATTGCCTTTTGGGCGTGTGTTTACGCCGGGGCGGTCGCCGTACCGGCTTATCCACCGGACTTGTTACGCCCAGAACGTACCATGCTGCGCTTGCAGGCAATCCTCAAAAGCGCCGCTGCCCGTCTGATTTTGACCTCCCCCGATATTACCACCACCGTGCGTCCCTTTTTCGAACAAGACCCTGTGTTATGCGCTGTGCCATTCCTTGCGCCGGATTGGAGACTTTTACCTGATCCGTCCACAGATTGGTCACCGCCAGCGCCCAAGGCATCGGATTTGGCTTTTTTGATGTATACCTCCGGCTCTACCGGCGATCCCAAAGGCGTGATGGTCAGCCATGAAAACGTCCTACACAACTTGAGTAGCTTCCAGGGCTTCAAGGAACGGCAACCCACAGCTATTGTTTCCTGGTTACCACTTTTCCATGACTTGGGGTTATTGTTGAGTGTGTTACATCCGGTCTATCAAGGCGTCCCCGCTATCTTGTTGCCCCCATCCGCATTTGTACAGCATCCTTTCCGCTGGCTGGCAGCCATGTCCCACTATCGCGCTACCACCAGTGGTGGCCCTAACTTCGCCTACGACCTGTGCATAGCCAAAATCTCCGCTGAGGAACGCGCTACACTCGATTTGAGCGCGTGGACGATGGCGCTGAACGGGGCCGAGCCGGTGCGCTACCCGACGCTGGAACGTTTTGCTGCTACTTTTGCGCCGTGCGGCTTTCGTTACGAAACTTTCTATCCGTCTTATGGGATGGCGGAAGGGACTGCGACTGTCACAGGAGGCACGAGTTGGGAAGCGCCGCGGGTGCGGGTGTTGAACCGCCGCTCTCTGGAACACCGGCAAGTGGTGGTCACAGATACTGAAGACGAAAACGCCGTTACCCTGGTGGGTTGCGGGCAAACCTTGCCTGAGCAACTTCTCCGTATTGTTGACCCGGATACCAACGCGCCTTGTCCTCCGAACCGGGTGGGTGAGGTCTGGGTCTCCGGCCCTAGCGTGGGGCAGGGCTACTGGCAGCGCCCGGAAGATACCGTTCAAATGTTCCAGGCGCGCATTGCGGATAGCGATGCAGATGGGCGGCATTACCTGCGCACCGGCGATCTTGGCTTTTTGGATGGGGACGAGCTCTATCTCACCGGGCGTTTGAAGGATGTCATCATCATTCGTGGGGCTAATCACTACCCGGAAGACATCGAACAGACCGTGATTACAGCGCATCCGGCGCTCAAACCAGGCGGTTGCACTGTCTGCTCCATGGATGTGGCGGGTAGCGAGCGCTTGGTCATTGTCGCTGAGGCAAGTCCGCGCCAGGAAAACGATTTTCCGGCGGTCTTCGGCGATATTCGCCAGTGCGTGGCCGAAGTTCACGATCTTGAAGTCTATACAATTTCACTGATCAAGCCGGGTACAACATTAAAGACCTCCAGCGGCAAGCTGCGCCGCCGCGCGACCCGTAGTGCTTTCTTGAATGGCGAACTGACGTTGCTGGCCGAGTGGCGCGCCGTGCTTCAGCCGGTGGATGCGCCGGTATTACACGAGGTCATCGGTGACGATGCTGCTGGAGAGCGGCAAATCGCTACCTGGTTGCGCGCCTACTTTGCCGGGCGGGTCGGTATCACGCCAGAAGAAGTCGGCCTCAACGAACCTTTCGCTCGGTATGGCCTAGGCTCGCTCGAGGCCCTCTCTTTGGTGCGCGATTTGGAGGTCTGGCTGGGTCGCTCGTTGGCTCCCACGTTGGCCTGGAATTACCCCACCATTGCCACCCTTTCTCGTTATTTAGCCGGGACGTTCGATCTGGAAGGGTTTGTTGCCGCGCAAGATGCCACCCTCCCGGCTCCGCACGAACCGATTGCCATCATCGGGATGGGCTGTCGCTTCCCCGGCGCAGATGGGGTGCAGGCTTTTTGGGATTTGTTAGCGCAAGGACGGGACGCTATCACTGAAGTGCCGCCCGACCGTTGGGATGTAGACGCTTTCTTTGATCCCAACCCGCAGGCCAAGGGTAAAATTTTGGGTCGCTGGGGCGCCTATCTCAAAGATTTAGATCTATTCGATGCCCCCTTCTTTGGCATTTCCCCGCGCGAAGCCGCGCAGCTCGATCCCCGACAACGGGTGATGTTGGAAGTCGCCTGGGAAGCCCTGGAGGATGCCGGTGTATCACCTCTTTCACTGTCCGGCACGCAGGCTGGGGTGTTCGTTTCGACACTCAAAGACGATTACGGTTCACGTATCTTTGACGATTTTGACATTATCGAGCTCTACTCCGGTACCGGTAGCGCCAATACCGTGGTAGCCAATCGCATCTCCTACTTCCTCGACCTGCACGGGCCGAGCGTGGTCATTGATACGGCTTGCTCTGGTGCGCTCGTGGCAATCCACATGGCTTGTCAAAGCCTGCGCCAGGGCGAATGCCCCATAGCGTTGGTTGGCGGAGTCAATATCATCCTGGAACCCGATTCCGATATTTTCTTCTCACGCGCGGGCGCGCTCTCGCCGGATGGCAAGTGCAAGACCTTTGACAGCCAGGCTAACGGCATCGTGCGTGGCGAAGGCGCTGGCATGATCGTGCTCAAGCCGCTTTCGCGGGCGCTCGCCGATGGCGACCGCATCTATGCCGTGGTTCAGGGCAGTGCCGTTAACCATGACGGGCGCAGCAATGGCATCATGGCTCCCAATGGCACCGCGCAGGAGCAGGTACTCCATGCCGCTTATCGCAACGCCGGGATTGATCCTAACACGGTGCAGTTTATCGAAGCTCATGGCACGGGCACGCCCCTGGGCGATCCCATTGAGGTAAAAGCCTTGAGCAATGTCGTCGGGAGCGCGCGTCCTGAAGGGGATGTGTGTATCTTGGGATCGGTCAAAACCAATATTGGGCATGGCGAAGCTGCCGCCGGTATGTCTGGCGTCATCAAGGCCACGCTCGCCATTCAACACAACATCATCCCGCCCAACCTTAACTTCAACGAACCCAACGCGCTCATTCCCTTTGATGAATTGCCCTTTGTTGTACCGCAACAGCTCACGCCCTGGCCGCGCCCGGAGTCCCCCAAGATTGTCGGGGTGAGCGGCTTCGGCTTCGGCGGCACCAACGCCCATGTTGTCTTGAGCGAACCCCCGACCGCCGTGGATACAACCCTCGGTGTAGCGGACAGCGCGCAACTGCTGCCCCTATCCGCCAAATCTCCCGCAGCGCTCCGCGCGCTGGCTGCCGAGTATTGTGACCTTCTGCGCTCTGAAACCGCTCCTGCGCTTTACGACATTTGCCATACTGCCGGTGTGGGGCGCAGTCACCTCTCGCACCGGCTGGCGGTGGTAGGAGCCACTGCCGAAGATTTGGCCGCTCACCTCGAAAGCTATCTTAATGAGGAATCTTCCAAGGGCGTATGCTCCGGGATACAACGGTTTGGACACAAAACGCCGTTTGTGTGGGTTTTTTCCGGGCAGGGAGCGCAGTGGTTCAATATGGGCATGGAACTCTACGCCTTCGATCCGGTCTTCCAGGCAACCCTGGACGCCTGCGACCGCATCTTTCAGGACTTGGGCGGCTGGTCGCTCATCGAGCAGTTACAGGCCGAGGCGGAAGTCTCCCGGCTCAATGACACCGTCATCGCGCAACCCGCTATCTTTGCCATCCAGGTAGCGTTGGCCGCCGTTTGGCGCGCGTGGGGATTCAAGCCCGACATCATTGTGGGCCAAAGCCTGGGCGAAATCGCGGCGGCGCATGTTGCCGGTGCGCTCACTCTGGAAGAAGCTGCGCGGGTAGTCTTCTACCGTAGCCGGTTGATGAAGACCGTCGAAGGTAAGGGTAAATCGGCGCTGGTGGGTCTCCCGCTGGATCGCGCCGGGCTGGTGCTTACGGGCTTCGATGATGTAGTCTCTGTAGCTGGCAGCAACAGCCCGGCCGCCAGCTTGATCTCCGGCGATGCAGACGCCGTGGAGCGTATTGTCAAATCACTGGAGCGACAGGGCGTGTATGCGCAGCTGTTGCGCGGCGTCGAAATCGCTTTCCACAGCCCCCAGATGGATCCATTGCGAGTGGAATTGGTGGAGGTGTTGCAGGACTTGACGCCTCGTGCTACCAACATCCCGCTCTTTTCGACCGTGACCGGCACGCTTATTGATGGTACGCAGTTGGATGCGGAGTATTGGGGCCGTAACTTACGCGATCCGTTCCTCTTCACAGAGGCGCTGCGCCAGCTCGCTGAGAGCGGCTATGAGATTTTCCTCGAAATCAACGCGCACCCCGTGCTCTCGATGGCGATACGCGAGGGGCTGGATGCGGTCAAGAAAACGGGCCTGATTCTCTCTTCGATGCGGCGCAATGCAGCGGAGCGCGCCTATCTGTTGGCGGCGCTCGGCCAGCTCTACGTTGAGGGTCTGGAACTCGATTTCCGGCGCCTCTATCCGGAGCGGCGTCCCCCGGTCACGCTTCCGCATTACGTCTGGCAGCGCGAGCATTACTGGCTCGATCAAATCACCAACAAGCAGCTCGGCGCGAGCGGCCAGATTGGCGTGAAGAAAGCTGGTCGCCACCCCCTCTTGGGCGAACATCTGGCGACCTCCGTCGCGCCGCACCAGCATCTCTGGGAGATGGATATGACGGCCACCTCTGCGCCCTACCTGGCCGATCATCAAGTGCGCGGCATGGTGATTATGCCCGGCGCAGCCTACCTGGAGATGGCGCTGGGCGCGGCACGCGAAGCGTTCGGCCCTGGCGATTACACCGTGCGCCAGATGCACTTCCGGCAAGGACTACATTTGCCGGATGCTGCCGGTCGCCGGGTGCAGGTGGTGCTGACGCCGGAGTTGGGCGACGAGGCCGCGTTCCAGGTGCTCAGCACGCAGGGTGAGGGTGTACCTTGGATAGCGCATGTTACCGGGCGGGTGCGCCCGTTGCCGGAGCGCGAGGCCGTGCCCGCCCCGGTGCCCCTTGCGGCTATTCGCGCGCGCTGTAATATGACGCTCGCTGTCAATGAGCACTACGCGGCGATGGAAAGTCGGGGGCTTGTGTACGGCCCGACCTTCCGCGCGCTCCATGAGATTCACCGCTGTGATGGGGAGGCCCTTAGCCGGATTGCTCTTCCGGAGAGTCTCAGCCACGAACTCAAGGCTTACACCCTGCATCCTGTTTTGCTCGATGCGGCCTTCCAATCGGTTGCGGCAACCTTGCCCCAAGATGGCGATGCTGCGGCTACCTTCTTACCCGTGGGAGTGGGCGCATTGTACATCTACGGGGAACCGTGCGGTGAGCTGTGGTGTCACGCTCGCCTCACCTCTGCGCTTGAACAGGCTCCCGACAGCCGCGAGGCCGATTTGCTGCTTTGTGCTGAATCCGGCGAAGTGGTGGCGCAGGTTGTCGGGTTGAAATTGCAGCGTGTGGTTGCCGATCGCCGCGACCAACTTCACCAGATGCTCTACGATCTTCGCTGGGTTTCCCAACCCTTGCCAGAAGCACCGCCCGCCACGCGGCAGCCGGCTACCTGGCTCATCTTCACCACCGAGGCCGAAGAACCGCTCGCTACCGTCCTTGCCGAACATGGTGACACCTGTATCCTGGTGCTGCCCGGTGCAGACTTTCAATCTGAAGGTACAGTGTATACGCTGAATCCCCGGTCGCCCGAAGACTACACGCGCTTGCTCAAAGAGGCACTTACCACTAGCCGCCCACCCTGTCGGGGCGTCATTCATCGCTGGACCGACGCGCTTACCCCCACTGACCTCGACCTCTTACAGCTGTATGGCCCTGAGAGCGCCCTGTACTTGACCCAGGCGCTTTCTGCGGCGCGGCTCAATTCTAATCCGCGTCTCTGGCTTATCACGCGGGGCGCGCAAGCCGTCGCCCCTAATGATAGCGTCGCGCCGGAGCGCGCTGCGTTGTGGGGCCTGGGGCGCGTGGCGGCTGCTGAACATCCCGAATTGCGCATCACCCTGCTCGACGTGAGCACATCCGGCCCGGACGAGCTGGCGGCCCTACTAACCGAGCTAGGGGCGAATACGCCAGATAACCAGCTCGCCCTGCGTAGCGAGCAGCGCTATGTAGCCCGGTTGGCGCGGCATACACCTCCTTCACACACCGCCACTATTGATAAAGTGCTGACCGTTTCTGCGGAACTCCCTTTCCACCTGGAAATTGTCATGCCTGGCGATTTTGATAGCCTCACCCCGCGTTTGGCGCAGCGTCGTGAACCTGGCCCAGGCGAGGTGGAAATCGAGGTTTACGCAGCGGGACTTAACTTCAAGGACGTGATGCTGGCTTCGGGGATGTTGCCCGCGCTGCCTAATGGTATCCGCCCGCTGGGCTTGGAATGCGCCGGGCGGGTTGTGGCTGTGGGAGCAGGCGTAGAGCGGCTCAAGGTGGGTGATGAAGTCATCGCCGGGGCCGATCAGTGCTTCAGCCGCTACGTCACCACCGATGCCTGGCTGGTTGGCCCAAAGCCGCCGCACATCACCTTCGAGGCGGCGGCAACACTGCTGGTCGCCTTTGGTACCACCTACTATGCGCTGGTGCGTTTGGCCGGATTGCAGGCGGGTGAGCGGGTGCTCATCCACACCGCTTCTGGCGCGGTGGGGCAGGCCGCCATCCAACTGGCAAAGCTACGCGGGGCGGAAATCTACGCTACTGCGGGCACACCTGAAAAGCGCGCCTTCCTCCGAGAGACGCTGGGCATCGAGCATGTGCTGGATTCGCGCACCCTCGACTTCGCCGATGAAATCATGGCGCTTACCGGCGGCGAGGGCGTGGATGTGGTGCTCAATACGCTGTCTGGTGCGGGGATCACCAAGAGCCTGGAAGTGCTCAAGCCGCATGGACGTTTCCTGGAACTGGGCAAACGTGACATCGTCCAGAATAGCCCGCTCGGCATGGGGTTACTGGAACGCAATATCTCTTTCTTCGTTGTAGACCTGAACCAGATGATGCGTGACCGTCCGCAATTTGTGGGCGAAATGCTGAAAGAACTGTGGCCGTTGTTTGAGAATGGGCGGGTTCAGCCAATTACTCACGAATCCTTCCCCATTGATCGGGTCGCTGAGGCTTTCCGTATGATGGCGCAGGCGCAGCATATCGGCAAAATCGTGGTATCGCTGCGTGACGTGCCGCTCGCCATTGCTCCCGCCGCGCCGCAGCCAGTAGAAATTCGCGCTGATGCCACCTATCTGATTACTGGCGGTTTGGGCGGATTGGGACGCACGGTGGCGCGTTGGTTGGCGGAGCGCGGCGCGCGTTATCTGGTGCTTACGAGCCGTCACGGTTACGAGAGAATGTCACCAGAAGCTGCCAAAGCTGTAGCCTTGCTGACAGCCCAGGGCGTGAATGTGCGTATCGCGCAAAGTGATGTCTCCCACGCTGAAGATGTCGCCCGGCTCATGCGCGACATTGCCGCAGAGCTGCCACCCTTACGGGGGATTATACATTCCGCCGGGCTGCTCCAGGATGGACTGTTGCTACAGATGAACCGCGAGCAGTTGGAAAAGGCGCTGATTCCCAAAATTCACGGTGCGTGGCATCTACACACGCAAAGTATGGAAGCGCCACTCGACTTCTTCATCTTCTTCTCTTCGGTGGCTGCGTTGTTAGGGCCGCCCGGCCAGGGAAATTATGCCGCCGGGAATGCTTTTATGGATGCTCTAGCGCATGCTCGGCGTGAGCAGGGTCGCCCAGCTCTCAGTATCAACTGGGGGCCTTGGGCTGAAGTAGGTATGGCCGCTCTGCAGGCGCTGGGGGGGCAACATGCTGCTGCGGGTATGGTGGCGCTTTCGCCTGCTGAGGGTGTGGAACTTATGGAGCTACTCTTGGACGAGCAACCTGTGCAGACGATGGCCGCTCATATCGAATGGGAACGGCTTACTCGGGCTGCGCCTCCAGGCGCGCAGCCGCCGTTACTTTCCGATTTGCTGGCGGTTGAAGCGCGTGATACCGACTCAGCGGCTGGAAAATCGAGTTTTGTGACCGAGGTTCTGCTGGTTGCGCCCCTCGAAGAGCATCGCGGGCTTTTGGAAACCCATTTGCAAACCCTGGCCGCGGCTGTGATGCGCCTGGATCGGGAACGCTTGCCGGTGGCACAACCGCTCAACACGCTGGGCATTGATTCGATTATGGCTGTCGAGCTCCAAAGTAAAATCCAGGGGAGCCTTGGCGTTGCCATTTCTGTAGCCGATTTGCTGCGCGGACTTAGTGTGGCTGATTTGGCCGGACAGTTTCTCCCGCAACTTCAGGTCGCAGACCCTGCCGATGAGGAAGTGGCCGAACTGCTTGCAGAGACCGAGACGCTTTCTGATGCTGAACTAGAGGCCCTGCTTCAATCTACTGAGGGCGAGCTCGCATGAGCGATCTGGCGCAACGCATTGCCGCGCTCCCGCCAGAAAAGCGTGAGCAATTCCTGCGCCAGCTCAAGGCGCAGCGCGAGCAGGCGCGGCAACAGATTCATCCGCAGCCCCGCGAAGGACAGGCCTTCCCGCTCTCCTTCGCGCAGGAGCGGATGTGGTTCCTCCACCGGTGGAACCCGGAGAGTCCGCTCTACAACGTGCATTTGGCGATGTGGCTGACCGGCCCGCTCGATGTAGCCCGTCTGGAAGCGGCGCTAAATGCACTGGTGGCACGCCATGAGATGTTGCGCACTACTTTCCACATCGAAGCGGAGCAGCCGGTGCAGTGCATCGCTGCTGAATTGCGGGTGGCTTTGCCGGTAGAAGCTGTGGCCTCGCAGGAAGCGTTTTTCGTCGCTGCCGAGGCGGAAATCCGTCGCCCCTTTGATTTGGAAGCCGGCCCGCTGCTGCGCGTTCGCCTTTACCCGTTGAGCGCCACCGATGCGATTTTTTTGGTAACACTTCACCATATTATTGCTGACGGCTGGGCTTTGGGCGTTTTTGCGCGCGAGCTGGCGGCGCTTTATGACACGGCGGCTGCTTTGCCCCCGTTACCGTTTCAATACGCTGATTTCGCGCTCTGGCAGCGCGAGCAGTTGCAGGGGGAGCGCCTCACTGTGCTGCTCGATTACTGGATTGCGCAGCTTCAAGGTGCGCCAGAGATCATTCCGCTCCCCACCGACCGCCCGCGTCCAGCGGTGCAATCTTTCCGTGGTGCGCGTTTGCCGCTCACGCTGGAGCGCGAACTGATTGATCGTTTGCGAGCGTTGGGACAGCGCGAAGGCGCAACCCTTTTCATGGTGCTCTTTGCTGCTTTTGCGGTGTTGCTTGCGCGCCTCTCTGGGCAAGACGATCTGGTAATTGGAACGCCCGTTGCGAATCGTACCGAAGGCGACATCTCCGGGCAGCTGGGGGTCTTTGTCAATACGCTGGCCTTGCGCGTTGACCTCACCGGACGGCCTACTTTCCGCGCGGTGTTGCAGCGCGTGCGGCAGACGGCGCTGGATGCTTACGCTCATCAAACGCTTCCCTTCGCCCGGCTGGTCGAAGCTTTGCAGCCAGAGCGCACACTGAGCCATGCCCCCTTCTTCCAAGTCTCTTTCGGTTTGCAGGAGAACCCCCTGGGGACGCTTGTGATGTCTGGCCTTACGGCAGAACTCCTCGAGGCGCGTAGTCTGGCCCGTAACGAGGCGCTCCCCGATTTGCACACGGGGATGGCGATGTTCGATCTTACCTGTCACCTTTCTGAAATTCCCAAAGGCGTGGGGGGCTGGATCGAGTATAGCACGGATCTCTTCGATGTTACCACAGTCGAGCGTATAGCCCGTTACTACGTCATACTGCTGGAAGCAGTTGCTCAGACGCCGGATGCGCGGGTGGCTCATCTCCCCCTGCTCACCCCAGAGGAGCGGCACACGCTTCTAACGGACTGGAACGCTACCGCTGTACCTTATTCCCACACGCTCATTACTGAATTATTTGCTCAGCAAGCGGCACAGACTCCCACGGCTCTGGCTGTGGTTGCCGAGACGCGCACGCTCACCTATGCCGAACTGGACGCGGAGGCCAACCGGCTGGCGCAGCACTTAACCACGTTAGGTGTTGGCCCAGAGCGCGTAGTGGGCGTGTGTTTGCCACGCTCCCCAGCGTTGATAGTCGCGCTTTTGGCGATACTCAAAGCGGGTGGGGTATATTTGCCGCTTGATCCTGACTATCCGGCGGAACGCCTGGCGTTTATGGTGCAAGACGCGCGCGCCGCGTTGGTAGTGACACGCGCCGCACTGCAACCGCAACTTCCAACCGTTTGCCCCACACTTTGCCTCGATGCTCCTGACGCGCCCTGGCGTACAGCCCCGAACACACCTCCAGCCGTGCGGATTGCTTCGTCCCAGCTGGCCTACATCATCTACACTTCTGGCTCCACCGGCAAACCCAAGGGCGTGATGGTTTCCCATGCGGGAATCCCCAACCTGATCCAGGCGCAGACGGCCGCTTTTGACATTCGCCCTGGCTCGCAGGTGTTGCAATTTGCTTCATGCAACTTCGATGCTTCGATTTCTGAGATTTTTACCGCCTTACTTTCCGGCGCGACCTTGCATCTGGCTTCCTCTGATGCGCAGTTGCCCGGCCCGGCCCTGGCGAAGCTGTTGCGCGAACGCAAAATTACTGTCGTGACCTTGCCCCCTTCGGCGCTGGCCGTGATGCCCGTGGCACAATTCCCCTCCCTCGCCACGTTGATTTCAGCAGGCGAGGCCTGTGCGCCGGAATTGCCCCGGCGTTGGGCCGGCGGGCGACGCTTCCTCAATGCTTACGGCCCTACCGAAACCACCGTTTGCGCCACCTGTACCGAACTTGGTGCGGATGTGGAAAGCGCGCCTATTGGCCGCCCGATAACGAACATGCGCTGCTATGTGGTGGATCGTAATTTCGAACCGGTGCCTGTGGGCGTACCTGGAGAATTGTTGATCGGTGGCATTGGGCTGGCACGCGGTTATGTAGCGCGTCCCGCTTTGACTGCCGAGCGCTTTGTGCCCGACCCGTTCAGATCAGAACCCGGCGCGCGGCTTTACCGCACCGGCGATCTGGTTTATTGGCGTGCAGACGGCCAGCTGGTCTTCCTGGGCCGCATAGATGCGCAGGTGAAGCTGCGCGGCTATCGTATTGAGCCGGGTGAAATCGAAGCGGCCTTGCTTCAACAGCCGGAGGTGCGCCAGGCGGTTGTGCTGGTGCGTGCCGACCGGCTGATGGCTTATGTGACGCCGCAACCGGAGCAAACATTCACAACTGCCGCACTCGAAGCGGCTTTACGCCGCACGCTCCCGGATTACATGCTCCCTTCGGCCTGGATAGTTCTGGACACCTTGCCGCTTACCCCCAATGGCAAGGTGGATCGCGCAGCTTTGCCCGATCCTGAACAAACCCGGAGCGCGGCCACGCCTTTTGTCATGCCGCGCAACAGCCTCGAAGTCGTATTGGCCGGCATCTGGGCCGATTTGTTGGCCGTAGAGCCTATCGGTGTTCAGGACAATTTCTTCAAACTGGGGGGGCACTCGTTGTTGGCGGCGCAATTTCTCGCCCGCCTCTATGAGGCTTTCGGTATAGAAATCCCCTTGCGGACGCTTTTTGAGTCGCCCACGGTGGCAGAATTTGCTGAGGCGCTCCTGGCGCTACCGGGAGTTGGCCCGCAACTGTTGCGGAGCGCAGAGATTTTCCTCTACGTTATGCGTCTTTCCGATGCGGAGGTAGAGACGCTCCTGGCAGAGAAAATGACCCTGGTAGGAGCGTCATAATGCCGTTAGGGCCGCCACGTTTCGTGTTCACCGCACCGCGCCGCACACTCTTCGATCTGCTCATGCGTGAGGCGGGTCTCGATGATACGGCCCAACCTATCCCCACCGTATCACGGGAAGGGCCGCTGCCCCTTTCTTTTGCGCAACAACGCCTCTGGTTCCTTGATCAATTCGAGCCGGGGTCTCCACTCTACGTCATTCCCATCGTACTTCAATTGGATGGCCCATTGGACGTGAGCCGGTTCCACGCCGCATTGCAATCTCTGGTCGTGCGCCACGAGACGTTGCGCACGGTCTTCGCGCAAACGGATGGGCAACCGCATCAAGTTATCCACGCTGAGTTGGCTCTACCGCTGCCGTTGCGCGATCTGAGTGAGCTCGCTCCCGAATCCCGCGCGGCTGAAACACAGCGCGTGCTCTTGGAAGAGGTTCAGCGCCCGTTCGATTTGGCAACCGGGCCGTTAGTGCGGGCCACGCTCATCCGCCAAGCCCCGCAAACACATATACTCTGTTTGCTGATGCAGCATATCATTTCCGATGGGTGGACGATTGGCGTGTTATTGCGTGAAGTCGCTGCTGCCTACGCGGCATCGCCCGACCTTGCACCGTTGCCCATTCAATATGCCGATTTCGCCGTCTGGCAGCGAGCGCGCCTTCAGGGTGAACAGCTGGCGCACGAGCTAGCCTATTGGAAGGCGCAGTTGGCCGAGGCTCCCACGTTTCTCGAATTTCCTACCGACAAGCCGCGTCCAGCGGAGCGCACCTATTGGGGCAGCCGTATCGCCCGTCCCCTGCCGTCGGCGTTGGCTGCGCGCGTGAACGCCCTGGCACACGCTACGGGCGTAACGCCTTTTACGCTGTTATTGACGGTTTTTGCTATTTTACTCCATCGTTACACCGGCAAGCCCGACATTCTGATAGGTACACCGGTTGCTAACCGGTCACGCCGCGAGCTCGAGGGCCTGCTCGGATTCTTCGTGAACACACTGGTACTGCGGGCCACAGTCGCGCACGGGGACACATTCCGCGCCCTGCTGCGCCGGATGGGAGAAACCGTCGTGGAGGCACAGGCCCACCAGGAAACGCCCTTCGAGCTACTGGTGGATGCGCTGCAACCCGAACGCGATTTGAGCACCACCCCGCTTTTCCAGGTGATGTTCGACCTACAGCAGCGCCCCGCATCGCTTACCGCTGCCAATTTGACCCTGCGTCTGCTCGATCCGCCCCAGGGCATCTCTAAGTTCGATTTTACGCTCAAGGTTATCGAAGAACCTGGCGGTGGATTTACTACAGCTGTGGATTACAATACTGCGTTGTTTACGGCAGCGCGCATGGAGCGGCTGCTCGCGCATTTCCAGGTGTTGTTGGAGAGCGCCCTTGCCATGCCTGACAGTCTCGTGGCGCATCTCTCTCTGCTCACACCTGAGGAGCTAGCCGTATTGGTGAAAGGGAGCGTTGCTCCCATGCCAGCTCCCGCTGTGCATACCTTGCACGCGGCGGTGGCAGCCCAGGCAGCAGCAACCCCGGATGCACCTGCGGTACTCTTCGGCGATATTTCCATCACCTACGGCGAATTGGAGCAGCGCGCAACACAGCTCGCCCACGATTTGCAGAGCCGGGGCATCGGGCCAGAACAGCGGGTGGGGCTTTGCGCGCGGCGCACCCCAGAGATGGTAGTTGCGCTCCTGGGTATCCTCAAGGCTGGCGCGGCCTACGTTCCCCTTGAGGTCTCTGATCCACCCGAACGCTTACGCTACTTGCTTGCCGATGCCGGAATAACCCTGCTGGTCGTTACGCACGCGGAACTACTCGCGGATTTACCTCTTGCGTCTCCGCGCCTTTGTCTGGAGGATGTCTTGCCCACCGTGTCTGCGGCGACACCCCTCCCGCAGATTCACCCGGATGGCGCGGCCTATGTCATCTACACCTCCGGTTCGACCGGGCAGCCCAAAGGGGTAGTGGTGAGCCATCGCAGCACCTTGAACTACCTTACCTGGGTCAATCAAGTGCTGCTGCCCAATCCGGCGGAGCGGCTGCCGGTAGTGACGCGCCTTGCATTTGATGCTTCGCTTAAGCAAGTGTTCGCGCCGTTGCTGCGTGGCGAACCCGTCTGGCTGTTGCCTGAAGGCGTGCTCGAAGACCCTGCCGCGCTTATGCAGACGCTCGCGGCGCAACCGGCGACGGCCTTCAACGGCGTGCCGACGCTGTGGCAGGCCATGCTCGATGCAGTGGAGCAGGGGCGGGCTGCCGTGCCAAGTGGCTCTTTGCGGCGGGTGTTGTTGGGCGGCGAAGCCCTCTCGCCCGCATTGGTCGAACGCACACAGCGTTGGTTGCCCGATACCGCGCTTTGGAATGTCTACGGCCCTACCGAATTGACCGCTAACGCCGCAGCCGGCCCGGTTGCTTCAGCAGACGCCATTACGATCGGGCCGCCCATCGCCAACGCGCGCGCCTACATCGTGGATGGCAACGGCGAGCTGTTACCTGCGGGCGTGCCCGGCGAGCTTCTGATGGGCGGCGCGGGCGTCGCGCGCGGCTATCTAGGCCGTCCCGCCCTGACCGCCGAGCGCTTTGTGCCCGATCCCTTCGGTGCGGAGCCGGGCGCGCGCCTCTATCGCACCGGTGACCTCGCCCGGCTCCGCGAGGATGGGCAATTGGAGTTCTTGGGGCGTAGCGATCAGCAAGTCAAAGTGCGCGGTTTTCGTGTAGAACTGGGCGAGATTGAGTACGCGCTGCTCCGGCATCCGGCAGTGCGCGAAGCCGCCGTCATCGCGCGCGAAGGGCGGTTGCTGGCCTATGTGACACCGGAAAGCGATCCTGCGGCACTGCGGGATGCCCTGGCGCAATCGTTGCCAGATTACATGCTCCCAGCGGCCTTCGTGATGTTGCCCGCGCTGCCGCTAACGCCTACCGGCAAGGTGGATCGGCGTGCTTTGCCCGACCCCACCTACGAGCGGCTGACCGGGAGCGCCGGTTATGTCACGCCGGGTAACGCGGCAGAAACCACGCTTGCCCAAATCTGGGCCGATGTGTTGCGCCTGGAGCGGGTGGGGACGCGCGACAATTTCTTCGCGTTGGGCGGCGATTCTATTCTCAGTATTCAGGTTATCGCTCGCGCTGCGCAGGCTGGGCTACGGTTGACGCCCAAGCAGCTTTTCCGCCACCAGACCATCGCCGAGCTCGCTGCTGTAGTCGAAACAGCGCCCCCGGTTGCGGCAGAGCAAGGGCCGGTTATCGGGCCGGTGCCGCTTACACCTATCCAGCACCGTTTCTTCGAGCTGTTGCCTCCGCAGCCGCACCATTGGAACCAGGCCGCGCTAGTGATCCCCGACGCGCCGCTCGATCCGCGCATTCTGGAGCAGGCCGTCGCCGCATTGCTCGCACATCACGATGCGCTACGTCTGCGCTTTACACACGAGGCCGGTGTTTGGCGGCAAAGCAACGCCGCGCCCAGCTCTGCCACACCCTTTGCCAGCATTGATCTTACAGGACTGCCCGCAAATGAGCGCGGCGCAGCACTAGAACAGCACGCGGCCCAGGCGCAGACAAGCCTCGATCTGGCTCACGGGCCGTTGTTGTGTGTGCGACTTTTCGAGCTGGGCGAGACGCAGCGCTTGTTGGTGATCGTTCACCATCTGGCTGTGGACGGCGTCTCCTGGCGTATTTTGATGGAAGATTTGCGGACAGCTTACGCGCAGCTCGCAGATGGGCATGACATCCACCTCCCGGCTAAAACGACAGCGTTCAAGCAGTGGGCCACGCGCCTGGCCGAGTATGCGCAATCGGAGGCGGCGCGCGCAGAGGCGGCGTATTGGTTACGCGCCATTCCTGCGACCGTGCTGCCCCTGCCCCGCGATATACACACGCCGGACGAAGTCCACCTTGTTCATACGGAGCAAACCGTCACACTGACATTGCCTGCCGAGGAGACGCGCGCACTACTGCGCGAAGCCCCCGCTGCGTACAACACGCACGTCGAAGACCTCTTGCTGGTGGCGTTAGTCTGGTCGCTTACCCCCTGGCTTGGCGCGCGGGCATTGCTACTAAACCTGGAAGGCCACGGGCGCGAGGACTTGTTCGCAGACGTAGACCTCTCGCGGACCGTGGGGTGGTTTACCGCGCTCTATCCGGTTTACATTGACCTGGCTGAGGCTCAGGACTTCGGAGCGGCCATTAAGGCGACAAAAGAAACCTTGCGCGCCGTGCCGCATGGCGGCTTGGGGTATGGGGTGCTGCGTTACCTGGGCCACGAGGGGGCTGCGCAATTGCAAGCCCGGCCCCAGGCGGAGCTCATCTTCAATTACCTGGGGCAATTCGCGCCGGAGGCAGCCGCAGGCGCGCCAGAATCTATCGGCCCGTTGACCGATCCCCAGGCTCGGCGACGGCACGCGCTCGAAATCAGCGCCTTGATTGACCCGGATACGCACGTCTTGCAAGTCACCTGGCGCTTTAGCGCTGCCGTCCATCGCCCGGAAACCGTTACCCGACTAGCCCAAACTTATTTGAATACCCTGCGGGAGTTCGTGGCGCACTGCCTGGTGCCTGAAGCCGGTGGCTACACGCCCTCAGATTTCCCCGAAGCGGCTCTCTCGCAGGCCGAATTGGATGATTTGCTGGCTGATTTTGCCGATCTGGAGGGGGACGGATAATGGCGCACGCCTTCACACTGGATGCCAAACGCCGTTCCCTGCTGGAGATCCTGCTGCACGAGCAGCAACTGGGGGCGTTGCCGGGCGGCCTGATTCCGCGCTTGCCGGATGACGCGCTGTTGCCACTCTCATTTGCTCAACGGCGGCTTTGGTTCCTTGCACGTCTGGAAAGTGATGCTCCCACTTACAATTTGCCGGTTGCTCTGGAATTGCACGGCCCATTGGATGTGATGTTGCTCCAACAGGCGTTGACATTCCTGGTGGAACGGCACACGGCGCTTCGCACTGTCTTTGTGGAAGTGGACGGGACGCCGTATCAAGTCGTGCAGCCGCCGAGTATCCTTGCGTTGCCAGTGCTAGATTTGCGCGAGATACCTATGTCTACGCGGCACACCCAGGCCTCCGCGCAGCTGTTGGATGAGGTGCGCCGACCCTTCGACCTGATGCAAGGGCCAGCGCTGCGTGCAATGCTGATGCGTACTGATACAGAAACTCACCTGCTGGTGTTAAATCAGCATCACATCGTCTCTGATGGTTGGTCTAACGGCTTGTTGATTCGTGAATTGGTTGCAACCTATGCTGCGCTTGCGGTGAGGGAGCGCGTAGCCTTGCCTGCCCTGCCCATTCGCTACGGTGATTACGCAGCGTGGGAGCGTGAGCAGCTACAGGGCACACGCCTTGAAGCGGCGTTGGCATATTGGCGCGCGCAGTTATCCGGTGCGCCGACGCTCTTGGATTTACCCACTGACTACGCCCGCCCCGTTGTTTCAAGTTCCCGTGGCGGGCGTGTTATGCAGCCGCTGTCACCGGAGTTAGCGCAGGCATTACGCTCTCTGAGCAGTGAGCAAGGTGTTACCCTCTTTATGACTATGCTAACCGCGTTTGCTGTCTTGCTGTACCGCTTGAGCGGCCAAGAAGATCTGCTCATCGGTTCGCCCATCACCAACCGTTCGCGGGCGGAGCTGGAAGGGGTGGTGGGTCTCTTTGTGAACACGCTGGTATTGCGCGCTAATTTTACCGGCAATCCCACTTTTCATGCAGCCCTCTCACAGGTGCGGGAGATGGTACTGGGGGCTAACGCGCATCGAGATGTCCCCTTCGATATGCTGGTGGAGATGGTGCGTCCGGAGCGCACATTGGGCGCGACGCCGCTCTTTCAGGTGATGTTCGATTTGCAATCTGAACCGCCTCCGCTCACCGCAGCGGGCGTAATGTTCCGGTTCCTCGACCCACCGGAGGGAATCGCCAAATTCGATCTCACGCTTGATATTATCGAGCGCGGGACTGAGCTGGTGACCGCTATCGAGTATGACGCCGATCTCTTTACAGCGGAAACCGTCCAGCGGATGTTGGCCCGCTACGAGACTTTGTTAGCTGCATTGATTCAACAGCCGCATTGCCCTATAGCCAGCTTGCCGCTGTTGCCCGCTGCCGAGCGACGCTTGCTTGTGGAGACCTGGAATGCTACAACAGAGCCGCGTGTTGGCTTCTTGCCCGTGCATGAGCGCTTCGCGGCTCATGCAGTTCGGCAACCGGATGCCTCGGCTGTTACGGGTCTGGGGCAAGCACTTACTTATGTAGCACTGAACACGCAAGCGAACCAGTTGGCACACTACTTGCGCACACTAGACATCGGGCCGGAAGCGCCGGTAGGTATTTGTTTGAATCGCTCGCCGCTGCTGCTGGTGGGGGTACTGGGGGTACTCAAGGCTGGCGGGGCTTATGTCCCCCTTGATCCTGACTATCCCGCTGACCGGTTGGCCTACATGCTCGCGGATAGCGGCGCAACGGTACTGCTCACCGAATCCACTTTGCTGGCACAACTGCCGCAACATACCGCTCACGTCATCGCGCTGGATGTAGATATGGCTGTATCTGCGCAACCCGCGACCACGCCCACTGTATCTGTGACACCTGAGACATTGGCTTACATCATCTACACCTCCGGTACTACCGGACGTCCTAAAGGCACAGCCATTCCCCATCGCGCGCTAGAGAATGCTTATTGTGCATGGGAGCGTGCGTACGACCTCCCGACACTGCGGGCGCATTTGCAGATGGCGAGTTTTTCCTTTGATGTGTTTACCGGCGATTGGGTGCGCGCACTTTGCTCCGGGGGGAAACTGGCACTCTGTCCTCGTGAGACACTGTTGGCCCCAGCGCAGCTCTACGCGCTGTTGCTACAGGAGGAAGTGGACGCTGCCGAATTTGTGCCCGCAGTGATGCGTGCGCTGGTCGAGCATCTGGAACTGACCGAGGAACGCCTGGAGTTTATGCGCTTGCTGGTGGTCGGCTCGGATGTCTGGCGCGAGGATGAGTACAGCCGCTTCCGCCGTCTGTGCGGGCCGCAGACGCGGTTGATCAATTCCTACGGCGTTACCGAGGCTACCATTGATAGTACCTATTTCGAGGCGACACTGCCGGGAACGGGCGGGACATTGCCTATCGGACGCCCCTTCGCCAACATGCGCCTTTATATTCTCGATGCGCAGTTGATGCCAGTGCCGGTGGGACTGGTGGGCGAGCTGTTCATCGGCGGAGATGGCGTGGCGCGAGGGTACCACGCGCAACCCGCTCTGACCGCTGAGCGCTTTGTCCCCGATCTCTTTGGGCCGCCCGGTGCGCGGCTCTATCGTACAGGTGACCGGGCGCGCTATCGCAGCGACGGACAGGTGGAATTCCTGGGGCGGGCTGACACACAAATCAAGTTGCGGGGCTATCGTATCGAGGTTGGAGAAATCGAAACGGTGTTGGCGCGTCATCCGCAGATTGACGAGGCTGTGGTAACGGTGCAGGAAAGCGATGGGCGCAAGCTGTTGGCGGCGTATGTCAAGCCTGTCAGTGATCTGGACGTTGCTACGCTGCGACATTGGCTTTTGGAACGCTTGCCCGATTACATGACGCCGGGCCTGTTTGCCTTTCTCGATGCTTTCCCGCTCACGCCCAACGGTAAAGTAGATCGCCAGGCCTTACCCGTTGTGGCATATCATCCCCGCGATGCGCAATCCGTTGCGCCGCGCGATGTGCGCGAGGCCGTACTGGCACGGGTCTGGGCCGAGGTGTTAGGGCTGGAACAAGTAAGCGTCCACGACAATTTCTTTGAGTTGGGTGGTGATTCCATCCTTAGCCTGCAAATTATTGCGCGGGCGCGCGGCGCTGGCGTGCATTTTACACCCCGCCAGCTCTTCCAACATCAGACCATTGCGGAACTGGCGGCAGTGGCGGGGATAGCGACAACCATGGCGGAGCAAGGCCCTGTCACCGGTGTCGTTCCGCTCACGCCCATTCAGCGGTGGTTTTTCGAGGCAGACTTTGCCGCACCGCATCATTGGAACCAGGCTGTTTTGCTGGAGGTGCGGGAGCCATGGGTGCAGCCGGCACTGGCGCGTGTTGTGGCAGCCTTGCTGGAACATCACGACGCGCTGCGCATGTGCTATTGTTGTGAGGACGGCCAGTGGCAGCAAATCAGTGCCTCGCCGGGCGATGCGGCCCCTTGCGAGTGGGTGGATTTTGCGCAAGTCAGCGACCCGGAGATTCCAGCAGCACTTGCGCCGTATGTCGCGCGGGCGCAGGCCGGGTTGAACCTAACCGATGGGCCTTTGTTTCACATCGTCTACTTCGATTTAGGGCCAGCACGCGCCGGGCGGTTATTGCTGGTAGCACATCATCTGGTCATGGACGCCGTCTCGTTGCGTATTCTCATCGCGGATTTGCAGACAGCCTATAGCCAAGTCTTAGAGAATGCGCCGGTTGTGTTGCCCCCTAAATCTACATCCTTCAAGCAGTGGGCGGAAAAGTTGACGGCTTATGCGCATGCGGCCCCAGAGTTAGTGGCAGAACGCGACTATTGGGCCAGTATTACGCACCAGCAAGTTTCGCCGTTGCCGCTGGATTATCCGTTCACTTCTGCCGCAAACTGTGAAGGGCAGATGGATTGGCTGACAGCAGCTTTGGATGCGGAGGAAACGCGCGCGCTTTTGCAGGATGTTCCGGCAGCATACAACACGCAGATTAACGATATTTTGCTCACGGCGCTGGTGCTGGCGCTAGAGCCGTGGAGTGGTGAGCGTTGCCTGTTAGTGGATACGGAAGGGCATGGACGCGAAGACCTGTTTGCTGATGTAGACCTTTCACGGACAGTTGGTTGGTTCACCTCGGTCTATCCGGTGTGGTTGGATTTGCGCGCTGCACCCCGGCTTGATGTGGCACTCAAGGCGGTCAAGGAGCAACTGCGCGCCATTCCCCGGCGGGGTATCGGATACGGCCTGTTGCGTTACTTGCGACCAGAGGGCGAGCAGTTTCGGGCCGCCGCGCAAATCGCCTTCAACTACCTGGGGCAATTCGGCAGCGGGCGTGATACCAGCGCAGAACTTTTCTGTGAGGCAGCGGAGGATTTCGGCCCGCTGCATAGCCCGCAAGCTACACGCCCATATCTGTTGGAGGTCGAGGCTTACATTAGCCAGGGGCAGCTGCGCGTTCGGTGGACTTATAGCCGGCAGTTGCACCGCCGGGAGACTGTTGAGCGGCTCGCGGCAGCTTACCAGGCTGCGCTGCAAGAAATCATTGCGCATTGTCTGATGCCGGAAGCCGGCGGCTACACGCCTTCCGATTTCCCGGAGGCCGCGCTTTCTCAGGATGATTTGGACGCGCTTCTGGCGGAATTTGCAGAACTGGCATGAATGCCGAAGCGCCTGGAGGAAAATCAAGCATGGTGAACAAAAACATAGAGGCTATCTATCCGCTCTCTCCGATGCAGCAGGGGATGCTTTTTCACTCGTTGTATGAGCCGGAACAGGACATTTACTTCGAGCGGTTCCGTTGCACGCTGAAGGGTGCGCTCGATGTGCCCGCCTTCAAGCGCGCCTGGCAACAAGTCTTGGAGCGCCACCCCGCGTTGCGTACTGCCTTCGTGTGGAAAGGAAAAGACCGCCCACTACAAGTAGTCTTCAAAACGCTGACGTTGCCCTGGGATGAACACGATTGGCGCACTGTGCCCCCGGAGGAACATCCCACTCACATGGAAGCATTGTTAGCGGCTGATTTGACGCGCGGCCTGGATTTGGCCCATCCGCCCCTGATGCGGATGACCCTTGTCCGGCGCGCTGAGGACATCTACGATTTCTTGTGGAGCCACCATCACATCATCATTGATGGGTGGTGTATGCCCATTGTGTTGCGTGAGGTCTTCACCTGCTACGAGTTCTTCCGGCGCGGCGAGGAAGTCTCGTTGCCGGCCAGCCCCCCCTACCGCGATTATATCGCGTGGCTGCAAAACCGCGACCTTTCCGATGCCGAACGTTTCTGGCGTGAGACACTCAAGCACTTCTCAGCGCCGACGCCACTCATCGAAACACTGGAACCGCGCTCCGAACCGGCGCACACCGGGCATCACGAGCTGGGGGCCAGTGTTTCGCCGGAAGCCACCGAAGCCCTGCAAAACCTGGCGCGTCAGCAGCAGCTGACCTTGAGTACCTTCCTGCAGGGTGCGTGGGCGCTGCTCCTGGCGCGTTATGCGCGTGAAGCGGATGTGGTCTTCGGCGTGACGGTCTCCGGCAGGCCTCCCGAGCTCGCGGGTGTTGAGTCCATCGTAGGTTTATTCATCAACACGTTGCCCTTGCGCGTTGCTGTGCCGCCCGATGCGGCGCTCATTCCCTGGCTCAAAACGATCCAGGCGCACCAGGTGGAGATGCGTGAATATGAGTACAGCCCGCTCGTTCAGGTGCAGGGGTGGAGCGCGGTGCCACGGGGGATGGCGCTCTTCGAGACCTTGCTGGTCTTCGAGAACTACCCTTTGGACGCTACATTGGAAGATGCCGGGATCAGCCTGCAAATTTGCGATGTCCACGCTTCTGAACGCACCAATTACCCGCTCACGGTCATCGGTTGCCCCGGTGCGGCGTTGCAGCTGCGCCTGATCTATGATACGCAGCGGTTCGATTCCGCCACTGCCGAGCGGTTACTCAAACATCTCAAGATGCTATTGGAAGGTTTTGCGGCTACGCCCGACGCTACCCTGAGTGAGTTTGCTCTGGTCACGCCTGCCGAGCGGCATACGTGCTTGCACGAATGGAACACGGCAACCCTACACTATCCCAAAGATGCGACGCTGCCACAACTTTTCGAAGCGCAAGTGGCGCGCACTCCGGAAGCCAGCGCGCTTTCCTATCAGGATACGCGCTGGCCCTACGCCGAACTCAATGCCCAAGCCAATCGCCTGGCACATCGCTTGCGCGCGCTGGGCATCGGGCGTGGCGACCTGGTAGGATTGTACATGGAGCCTTCTGGCGAGATGATCGTGGCTATTTTGGGGGTGCTCAAGGCCGGCGCTGCTTACCTGCCGCTGAACACGACCTATCCCGCCGAACGCGTGAGCTTCATGTTGGCTGATGCCACGCCCTCCATCATTATAGTTCAAGAGCAGCTTGCAGCGCAATTGCCGGAAACTCCGGTGCGGATTCTGTACCTGGAACGCGAAGCCGCTCAGGAGACCGCCCCAAGCACTAATCCTGAATCGGTCAACGCTCCAGATGATATTGCCTACATCATCTACACCTCCGGCTCGACCGGCAACCCCAAAGGGGTACAAATCACACATCACAATGTTGCGCGGCTTTTGCGAGCTACTGAGCCTTGGTATCACTTTTCCGAAACGGATGTGTGGTCACTGTTCCACTCTTACGCCTTTGATTTTTCGGTGTGGGAGATATGGGGGGCGTTGCTCTACGGCGGGCGGTTAGCCGTCGTGCCTTACTGGATCAGCCGCGCCCCTCAAGATTTTTACCGCTTTTTGGTGAAGGAGCGGGTTACGGTTCTCAATCAAACTCCCGCGGCCTTTCGGCAGCTGATGCAAGCAGAGACCGAGCTGGAGCAGTTACCCCCATTGCACCTGCGCGTTATCATCTTTGGCGGGGAGCAATTGGATTTCCCCAGCTTGCGCCCCTGGTTCGAGCGGCATGGCGACGCAAGCCCACAGTTGGTCAATATGTACGGCATCACGGAGATCACCGTTCACGCCACCTATCGCCCTGTTACCTGGGCTGATGTTGAAGGCCAGCGCGGGAGTCTCATCGGCGTCCCGATTCCTGATTTGCAGGTCTATCTGCTCGATTCGCAACAACACCTCGTCCCGATTGGCGTGCCGGGAGAGATTTGCATCGGCGGCGCGGGCGTTGCGCTGGGGTATCTCAATCGTCCCGAACTGAATACCGCGCGCTTCATCCCAGATCCGTTCAGTGATGATCCTGACGCGCGGCTCTATCGCTCCGGCGACCTGGCTCGCTATATCCCCGATGGAGATATGGAGTACCTGGGCCGGATGGATTATCAGGTCAAAGTCCGGGGCTTCCGCGTAGAACTGGGTGAGATTGAAGCGCGCTTGGAACAACATCCGCTAGTGCAACAAGCCGTGGTACTGTTGCGCGAAACGTCGCCGAGCGACCAACAACTAGTTGCTTACCTTAAGTTAGTGGAGCATGTAACACTCTCCCTGTCGGAGTTACGCAGCTACCTTCAAGAACACTTACCCGATTATATGGTTCCGGCGGCCTTTGTGTTGCTGGAAACGATTCCGCTTACCCCTAATGGCAAAGTGGATCGCCGGGCCTTGCCCGCACCTGCCGATGCAGCGCTGACGCCGAAACAAGAACTTGTCCTGCCGCGCACGCCTACGGAGGTAACTCTGGCGCAAATCTGGAAGGAGCTGTTGCCAGTGGAGCAGGTGGGTATCCATGACAATTTCTTCGAGTTGGGCGGGCATTCCTTGATTGCGGTGCAGGTTGTCTCGCGCGTGCGGAGCGTGTGGGGCATTGAGCTGCCCATTCGGACGCTCTTCGAAACGCCCACCATTGCCCGCATCGCCGAAGCGGTAGATGCGCTACGCCAGGCGACCGTCGCGCCCGAAACTGAAACCCCAACGATCCAGCCGGTATCCCGCGCGGCGCGGCGCGTCAAACTGACAACACTCAAACCTGCGGAAGACACCACCGAAAGAGGATAACAATGACAGAAACGCACTTACCCGATCCCGAAACCTTTCAAGATGACGAGGCTTATGTCTTCCCGACTTCCTTTGCCCAGCAGCGCCTCTGGTTCCTGGAACAGTTGGTGCCGGGCCTTCCGGTGTATAGCATTCCCGGCGCCGTGCGCATCCGGGGTGCGCTTGATCCAGCGGTATTGGAGCGCAGCCTCAATGAAATCGTCCAGCGTCACGAATCCTTGCGGACCACCTTTATTGAGGTGGAAGGCGAACCGGTGCAGGTCATCCGGCCTGCGCTGACGCTTGTGCTGCCGGTGGTGGATGTGACCGAAGCCCACGCGCCGCGCTATGTGCGCGACGAGGCCGCGCGTTCTTTCGATTTGGCGCAAGGCCCCTTGCTGCGCGCCGTGTTGTTGCGTCTGGCTCCTACCGACCATATCCTGGTTGTGACGATGCACCATATCATTTCTGATGGCTGGTCGCTGGGGGTCTTTGTACGCGAGATTGCCATGCTGTGGGAGGCGTTGGCACATGGGCGACCTTCGCCGCTACCGGAGCTCCCGATCCAGTACGCTGATTTTGCTGTCTGGCAGCGCGAACACTTGCAAGGCGAAACGCTCGACGCGCAGATTCGCTATTGGAAGGCGCAGCTTGCCGGAGCGCCCACACTGCTGGAATTGCCTACCGACCGTCCTCGCCCGGCAGTGCAGACTTTCGTGGGCGCTAAAGTAACCTGGAACTTGTCCGCTAAAATGCTTGCCGCGCTCAAAGCCCTGGGACGTGAAGTGGATGCCTCGCTCTTTATGACGCTCCTGGCGGCCTTTGATGTCTTGCTCTACCGGCTCACAGGGCAGAAAGATATTGTGGTAGGTTCGCCCATTGCCAATCGCAACCGCCCAGAGCTCGAACCGCTTATTGGGTTTTTCGTTAATACCCTGGCATTACGCTCTGACCTTTCCGGCAATCCGACGTTCCGGGAATTGCTCTGTCGTGTACGCGAAACAACATTGGAGGCTTACGCGCATGAGGAACTGCCCTTCGAAAAGCTCGTAGAAGAACTACAGCCAGAGCGCAGTCTTAGTCACACACCACTTTTCCAGGTTGCTTTTACCCTTCAGTCGCAAACTGTCCCAGTAATAGATTCTCCGGGGATTTCCATCCGGCCCTATGAACTAGAGAGCAACGCTGTCAAATTTGATCTTACGCTGGAACTATACGAAAGCGAGGGCGGCCTGGAGGCCATCCTCGATTACAACCGCGATCTCTTCACAGCCGAGACTGCGGAACGCATTCTGGCGCGTTACGAGCTCTTGCTGGAGCGCATCCTAGCCGCGCCTGAGACCCCTCTGTCGGAGCTATCCATCGTTACCGAGACAGAACGACATTTTTTGATTGAGGAGCTTAACTGTACCGCCAGCGATTATCCGCGTGTCCCGATCCACCAGCTCTTTGCCGCACAGGTTGACCGCATACCCGATGCTATTGCCGTGCGGCATGGCGCCGCTACGTTAACCTATCGCCAGCTGGATGAACAGTCCAATCGTCTGGCCCATGCTCTGATTGCGCGCGGTGTACGGTCGGGGACACTGGTGGGTCTCTGTCTGGAGCGCGGCCTCGATTTGATCGTGGGTGTGTTGGGGATTCTCAAAGCGGGTGGCGCGTATGTCCCGCTTGATGCCGATTACCCGCAAGCGCGCTTACGTTTCATGCTCGAAGATGCGCAGTTACCGGTGTTAATAACCCAGGCGACGCTCGCTGAGCGGTTTGCCGGGTATACTGGCGCGGTAGTGCTGATAGACACACATCAGGACAAACTGGCACACCAGTCTACTAGGCCTTCAGTCAATGTAATGACTGACCAACCCATCTGTGTGTTTTACACCTCTGGTTCAACCGGGCGACCTAAAGGGATTGTCATCCCTCACCGCGCCGTCAGTCGTTTGTTGTTCAACACCAACTACATCACGCTTGGCCCAGATGAACGAATCGGGCAGATTGCCAGTACCGCTTTTGATGCTTTTACCTTCGAGATGTGGGGCGCGCTACTGCATGGCGGAACGCTGGTCATTATCGAGCGCGACATTACGCTTGTGCCCCGCGATCTGGCGTTGGAAATCCGTAATCAAGGGATTACCTCACTTTTCCTAACAACCGCACTTTTCAATCAGATTGTGCAAGAAGTACCCCAAACCTTTGCGGGATTGTGCAATGTGTTTGTAGGCGGCGAAGCAGTCACACCCCGTTGGTTACGCACCGCACTGCACCAGGGCGCGCCGCAACGACTCGCAAATCTTTACGGGCCAACAGAAAGTACTACATTTGCCTGTTGGTACCTGGTGGAGGATGTTTCCGAAGCTGCCACGACTGTGCCTATTGGTTGGGCGATCGCCAATACGCAGCTCTATATCTTGGATTCGGATCTGTACCCCGTTCCCATCGGTGTCCCCGGCGAACTCTACATCGGTGGGGATGGATTGGCGTTAGGGTATCTCCATCGCCCGGCACTTACTGCCGAGCGGTTTGTGCCCGATCCCTTTGGTGCGTCGGGGGCACGTCTCTATCGCACTGGCGATGTAGCGCGCTACCGGCCTGATGGCGCAATTGACTTTATCGGGCGGGTTGATTTCCAGGTAAAAATTCGTGGTTTACGTATCGAGTTGGGCGAGATTGAAACAACGCTTGCCCAACATCCAGCGATTAAAGAGGCCCTTGTGTTGGTGCGCGAGGATGTGCCTGATGACAAACGGCTGGTCGCTTACTTCGTGCCGGCTCAACAACCCGCGCCCCCGATGCGCCAGCTGCGCGCCTTCTTGCGTGAGCAACTGCCCGATTACATGATACCCACGGCTTTTGTCATATTGGAAGCTTTCCCCCTTACCCCCAACGGCAAGGTGGATCGTGAAGCACTGCCTGCTCCAGAGCGCGGTAGCACCAGCGCTGATTTTGTTGCCCCGCGCACGCCAACAGAGCAGGCGATAGCCGGCATCTTCGGTACACTGCTAAACGTGCCCCAGGTCAGTGTGAGCGATAATTTCTTCGCTTTGGGAGGGCATTCGCTGCTGGCAACCCAGGTAATGTCACGGATTCGTGAGCACTTTGAGGTGGAAATTCCACTGCGCGCGCTCTTCGAGACGCCCACAGTGGAGGGGCTGGCGCAGGCGGTTGTCACAGCGCAAACCCAGCGCGCAAGCGCGCCGCCTGTGGCGCGTATTGAAGCTGTCGAACGTGGCGATAAAGACCTCGCTGATCTGTTGGATGATTTGCTGTAAGAGCGTTATCGGATTCAGAACTGCAAGTAAAAATTTTTGATGGCTGATTTACTCACACTTATCGAGACCTTAACGCCGGAGAAGCGCCGGGTGCTGGCTGCGCGACTTCGTGAACGGGGACGTGACTACAACGCCTTCCCGCTTTCCTTCGCGCAGCAGCGCATGTGGCTGCTCGATCAGCTGACGCCTGGTTCTCCGGCTTACAACATCCTGGGCGCGGTGCGCATCACCGGGCCAATGCACCGTGCGGAGCTGCTGCGCAGTCTGGAAACGCTCGTGCAGCGCCACGAGGCGCTGCGTACCTGCTTCATCGGGTTAGAAGGTGAACCCTTCCAGGTCATCTTGCCGGAAGTTCCCAGCTCCTTGCCGCTGCTTGATCTTACCGGACTGCCAGTAGAACACCGCGAAGCCGAAATGCTACGCCTGGCTCAAGAAGATGCCCGGCAACCCTTCGATTTACTCCGTGGGCCGCTGTTGCGCACCACGTTGCTCCGGCTTGCCCCGGAGGATCACGTCCTGCTGTTGAGTATGCACCATAGCATTTCCGATGGGTGGTCTATCGGGGTGCTGGTGCAGGAGTTGACCGAGCTATGGCGGGCCTACTGTACCGGGCAGGAGCCGCGCCTGCCCGCGCTTACCCTTCAGTACGCCGACTTCGCGCTCTGGCAACGCGCGCCGGAACAGGAACGCGAGATGGAGCGCCAACTGCACTATTGGCAGGAACGGCTCGCCGGTGCGCCGCCCTTGTTGCCCTTGCCCACCGATCATCCCCGCCTGGTCACGCCTACGTTTCGGGGAGGCGAACAGGTGACCCTATTGCCGCCGACACACGTTGCCGCACTGCGCAACGTGTGTCGTGAGACCGATACGACTCCCTTTATGGCGTTGTTAGCGGCTTTTGCGGCTCTGTTGCAGCGCATCACAGGTGAGAGCGATGTGATAATCGGTTCGCCGATTGCCAATCGCCAACGGGCGGAGCTGGAGGCCCTGGTGGGGTTCTTTGTCAACACCCTGGCTCTGCGGGTGGATATGTCCGAGGCGCATAGCTTCCGTGCGTTACTGGCGCACGTGCGCGAGATCACCCTGGCAGCTTATGAGCATCAAGACTTGCCCTTTGAGCGCTTGGTCGAAGCCTTGCATCCGGAGCGCTCGCTGAACTATGCGCCGCTCTTCCAGGTGATGTTCGTCCATCAAGAGGGCCGGGTCAACTTTGATGTGCCGGGCATTGCCATTCGGCCTTTTTCGTTGCCCAGCGCCCTGACAAAGTTTGATCTGACGCTGGTAACGGTAGATCGAGACGCAGATATAGAAGTCACTCTGGAATATAACACCGATCTTTTCGATGCAGAAACGGCGGCCCGGCTATTGGCGTACTTCAAAACCTTGCTCATGGCAGCGTTGGCTGCTCCAGACCACGCCATTGCCGATCTTCCCCTGCTCTCTGCCGAAGAACAAGCGCAACTTCTGGCTTGGGCAGTCGCCCCCGAATCTTATCCGCAGATGGATACTATTCCGGCACTTTTCGCGGATACCGTGGCCGTCTACGCCACTGTCCCGGCGCTAGTGTGGGAGAATGGACAGTTCACCTATGCCGACCTCGACGCGCGGGCCAATCGCCTGGCGCACAGATTGCGGGAGGCCGGTTTGCGCCGGGGCGGGATGGTCGGGCTGTATGCAGACCGCACGCCCGTGCTTATCGTAGGGATGTTGGGGATTCTTAAGGCCGGGGGCGCGTATTTGCCGCTCGATCCGGATTATCCCGCCGCGCGCCTGGCCTATATGCTCACCGATAGTGGCGTGCAATTGGTAGTGGGACAGCGCGACCTGGACGCGGCGCGCATCGCCGGGCCGGATGTGCTCTGGCTCGCTGCTGACACAAACGATCTTGCTGGATTGGACACCGCTCCCCCGCTCGATCTGACGCCGGATGATTTGGCCTATATCATCTATACCTCCGGTTCCACGGGGCAGCCCAAAGGTGTGCTTGTGCCGCATCGGGGCGTGATCAACTTCTGCCGTGTGCGCCACGCGCCTTATCCAATCATCTCTGGGGATCATGTCTTGCAATTCGCTTCCCCTAGCTTTGATGCAGCCGTGGCCGAAATTTTCCCGGCGTTACTGAACGGGGCAACCCTTTATTTGCCTCCTGCGGCGGGGCTGCGACCAGGGCCGGAGTTCATAGATTACCTTTCCCGGTATCGAATCACGCACGTGACTTTACCGCCTTCAGCCCTGGCGGTATTGCCTGATGCGGCCCTCCCCGCATTGCGCACTATTATCTCTGCCGGAGAAGCCTGCCCCGCCGAGATTGTTGACCGCTGGGCACCGGGGCGGCATTTTTACAATGCTTATGGCCCAACTGAGGTGACAGTCTGTGCCACCTACGCCGAAGTATCACCCGGCAGTGGCCCGCCCCCGATTGGCGGCCCGCTCGCCAATCAGCGGGTGTATGTGCTGGATGCGCGCGGGCAGCTCGCACCGGTAGGCGTATTCGGCGAGCTCTATGTGGGTGGTGTGGGCGTGACCTGGGGCTACCTGCGGCGCCCGGCGCTCACTGCCGAGCGGTTCGTGCCGGATGCGTTTTCCGGTGAGCCGGGCGCGCGCCTGTATCGCACCGGCGATGTGGTACGCTGGCGGGCGGACGGGCAGTTGGAATTCCTGGGGCGTAGCGACCATCAAGTGAAGGTACGCGGGTTCCGGGTGGAATTGGGCGAGGTGGAAGCAGCGTTGCGCGCACAACCCGGCGTACAGGATGCGGTGGTGATTGCGCGCCAGGGCCAGCTGATCGGCTATGTGACGCCGGAGCCGGGTATGGCCCTGGAAGGCGCAGTCTTGCGCACCGCATTGGAGCAGCGCCTGCCCGCTCATATGCTCCCGGCTATCATCATGCCCCTGGCAGCACTGCCCCTCACACCCAACGGCAAGGTGGATCGTGCCGGCTTGCCCGCGCCAGTGTGGGCGGATGCAACGCAATATGCCCCTCCGGAAACGCCAGAGGAAGCACTAGTAGCCGGTATCTGGCAAGAGGTGTTGGGGCTGGAGCGGGTGGGCCGCGATGCCGATTTCTTCGCGCTAGGCGGTCACTCGCTGCTGGCAACTCAGGCTATCTCACGGGTAAATGCGGCGTTAAGCCTGAATTTGCCACTACGTATGCTGTTTGAATCGCCCACTGTGGCGGGTTTCGCGCAGCGCGTGATAGAAGCGCGACGGACTACGCAACAGGTTGCATTGCCACCGCTCTATCCCCTTGCGCGCACAGAAGCTCTCCCGCTCTCTTTTGCACAGCAACGGCTCTGGTATTTGGATCAACTTCTGCCCGGTACAGCGCTCTACAATTTGCCTGCTGCGGTGCGTTTTCAGGGCGATTTCGATCCGGTGCTTCTGGAACGCAGCCTCAACACTGTCATTGCACGCCATGAAGCCTTGCGCACGACGTTCCGGACGGTGAACGGCCATCCAATGCAACTTGTGGCCCCGACACTCCACATCACGTTGCCGGTGGTTGATGTGCGCGACCTGCCGCGCACCGAACATGCAGCGGTTATCCGCGCGCGGTTCGGGGCAGAAGCGGCGCGCTCCTTCGATTTGGAATACGGCCCATTGATTCGTGGCGTGCTATTGCATCTCGCCACCGAAGAGTACATCCTGTTACTGACGATGCACCATAGCATCTCAGATGGCTGGTCTATGGGAGTCTTGGTGCGCGAATTGGCCGCCGGGTATGCGGCTTTCGCTGCTGGCGCGCTCCCGATGTTGCCGCCGCTGCCTATCCAGTATGCCGATTTTGCCGCGTGGCAGCGCGCCTGGCTCCAGGGCGAGACGCTTGATCGTTACATTGCCTATTGGAAGGAGCAGCTCGCCGGAGCGCCGGAATATCTCGATTTGCCCACCGACCGTCCGCGCCCCTCACAACAGAGCTTCCGTGGCGCGGCCCTTTCCTTCGCATTAGCGGAGCCTCTCACCGCCGACCTCAAGGCTCTGAGCCGCCGCGAGGGCGCGACGCTCTTTATGACGCTCCTGGCTGCTTTTGCCGCCTTGCTTGCGCGCTATGCCCATCAAGACGAGCTCCTGATTGGCACACCGATTGCCAACCGTAACCGTACCGAGATCGAAGACCTGATTGGTTTCTTCGTCAACACGCTGGTGCTGCGGATTGATCTTTCCGACGCACCTACGTTCCGCACGCTGTTGGCGCGTGTGCGGGAGACTGCGCTCGAAGCTTATGCGTATCAGGATTTGCCCTTTGAAGCGCTAGTGGATGCCTTGCACGTCGAACGCACTCTGGATCGTAACCCACTCTTCCAGGTGATGTTCAGCGTTCAGAACACGGCGCGGCCCGTTGTGGCTGGCCCTCTCACTGTGGAACCGTTGGAATTCCCGGTGGAGACCTCCAAGTTTGATCTCTCTTTCACGGTGGTGGAAGAAGCGGTGGGCATGAGCGGGACATTGGTCTACAACACCGACCTTTTCATGGAAGAGACCGTTGCGCGCTTGTTGGTACACTATGAGACGTTTTTAGCTGCGGCTTTAGCTGAGCCAGACCGCCCAGTCACGGCCCTGTCGCTGCTCACGGCAAACGAACGCGCTGCGTTGCTGCACCGTGAAGCAGCGCCATCGCTCGCGCCTGTACCGTCCGTGCCGCTTGCGTTTGCAACGCAGGCGGCGCATACGCCTGATGCACCCGCGATTATCTGGGGAGATACTACGCTCACTTACGCTGAACTGGCTCAACGCGCCGCGCAATTGGCTCAACACTTGCGCGGGTTGGGGATAGACCCGGAAGCTACCGTAGGCGTGTGTCTGGAATCCACGCCGGAGTTGCTCGTGGGACTGCTCGGCGTCCTGATGGCTGGAGGCGTGTATGTACCCTTGGCCTCCACCGACCCTCCAGCCCGGCAGGCTTACATACTGGAGGATGCGCGCATTGCCGCGCTGGTGACGACAACCGCGTTGGCAGCACGTTTGCCAGAGGGGCTGCCGAATGTGGTACGGCTTGATGCGGACGTGAAGCGCATCGCTGCCTGTCCCATAACCCCGCCGGCGCTTTCCTTGCATCCCGACAACGCAGCCTATGTCATTTACACGTCCGGCTCCACCGGGCAGCCCAAAGGCGTGGTGGTCTCACATCGCAGCTTGAGTACCTACCTGGACTGGATCAACCGGGTATTGCTATCTCCGCCGGTACGCCTGCCAGCGTTGACCACCCCGGCATTCGATGCGTCGCTCAAACAGTTGTGCGCCCCACTGCTGCGCGGTGATGTCGTGTGGCTGCCAGAACGCGATGTCTCTCCCGAACATCTATTGCAGATGTTAGCCGCCTACCCGGAAACCGCCATCAACTGTGTTCCGGCACTCTGGCAAGCCTTGCTTGATGCTCTGGAGCGCGGCGCGGCATCGCCAGGGGCACGGCTCAAGAAAGTGTTGTTGGGTGGGGAAGCGTTGCCCTTTGCACTCGTGGCGCGCACCCGGCGGCATTTCCCCGCAGCGGAAATCTGGAACGTGTACGGGCCGACCGAGACCACGGCCAATGCTACCGTAGATTGTGTGGTGGATGATGTCATCACGATTGGACAGCCGCTCGATTACGCGCGCATCTATGTGGTGGATGGAAAATTACAGCTGGTTCCAGCAGGGCTTCCCGGTGAGTTACTTATCGGCGGGATAGGGATAGCGCGCGGCTATCTCAACCGCCCGGTGCTCACGGCTGAGCGTTTTATCCCTAATCCCTTCTCTGGTGAACCCGGGGCGCGACTCTATCGCACCGGCGACCGGGTGAAGTTGCTTGCCGATGGGCGGCTGGTCTTTTTGGGCCGCACCGATGCGCAGGTAAAGTTCCACGGCTATCGCATTGAATTAGGCGAAATCGAAGCGGCCCTGACAACCCATCCGGCAGTGATTGAAGCGGTGGTCATGTTGCGCGACGCTACTGGGGGTGAACCGCAGCTTGTCGCTTATATTGTTCCAGACTTCTCCCTATCGCCTGATGTGGTACAATTGCGCCAATATTTGCGCGGGCGGTTGCCAGATTACATGATCCCTGCCGCTTTTGTGCTGCTGCCACATTGGCCGCTTACGGCTGCTGGTAAGGTGGATCGCCGGGCGCTTCCTGTACCGGAGGTGTCGCGCATACAGGAAGATTATGTTGCTCCGCGTACCTCGGTTGAAGAGCTGCTGGCGGAAGTCTGGGCTGCCCTCCTGGGTGTAGAGCAAGTAGGCATCCATGACAATTTCTTTGCATTGGGCGGCGATTCGCTCCTGAGTTTGCAAGTCATTGCCCAGGCCGGAAATCTTGGTATCCATTTGACGCCTCGGCAGTTCCTTGAATATCAAACGGTGGCGGAGCTGGCAGCTGTTTGTAGCGATGGGGTGCTGATTCAGGCTGATCAGGATGCCGTAGTAGGGCCAGTCCCGCTCACGCCCATCCAGCGGCGATTTTTAGCGCAGCTCCCGCCGCATCCTGCGCATTGGAACCAGGCCCTGTACCTGGAGTTGCGCTGTGCGCTCAGCCCACAGCAGCTGCGACAGGCTGTCAAAGCCCTGTGGCGACACCACGATGCGCTACGCTTGCATTACATTCGCACTGAGGCGGAGGGTTGGCAACAGGTTGCCTGGTCGCCAGAGGTTGAGCCAGCATTTACTGTTCACGATTTATCCGCTGAACCAGCCACGACGCTGGCGCGCGCGCTGGAATCCGCTTGTGATGCTGCCCATGCCAGCCTCGACCTGAGCGCCGGGCCGTTGCTGCGCGTCGTCTACTTCGATCTAGGCGTGGATCGCCCGGTACGTCTGCTCATCGTGGCGCACCACCTGCTGGTGGATGCTTTCTCTTGGCGCGTGTTGCTGGAAGACTTGGAGACCGCCTGCCGCCAGCTCAGCGCGGGGCGTGTCATACGCTTGCCGCGTAAGACAACGGCGTTTAAGGCCTGGGCTGAGCGGCTTGTTGACCTGGCACACGCACCGGAACTGCGCACCGAATCGGATTATTGGCGCAAGGCTGTGCGTAAACCGGTGGCGGAGCTGCCGGTAGATCGGCCTGAAGGAGTATCGCATAATACAGTTGCCGCAGCCCGTACATTGGAAGTTGCATTGACGCCGGAAGAGACAGCGATGCTGCTGCACGATTTGCCGGTTGCCTATCCTGAAGCGCGCATCGAAGACGCGCTATTGGCGGCGCTGGGGCAGACCTTCACTGCGTGGACGGGCCAGACGCAAACCTGGGTGGAGCTCGAAAGTCATGGGCGCGAAGCACGTTTCGACGACATCAATTTGACGCGCACGGTGGGTTGGTTTACAGCACTCTATCCGTTTTGCATCGAGATGCGCCGCGACAGCCGCCCAGACGCAGCGTTGAAGGCCGTGCTCGCTGCACGTCGAGAAGTTCCCGGTGATGGGCTGAGTTATGGTTTGTTGCGGTATCTGGGTGACGCGCGCGTCTCTCAGGCTCTAAGCGCTGGCGCAGCCCCGCCGATCCGTTTCAATTATCTCGGTCAAACGCACCAGGGCGTGACCGGTCTGACCTGTTTTGCCCCCGTGGATGAACCTTCGGGCGCGCCGCAGGCCCTAGACGCGCCGCGTTCGGTGCTTTTTGAGATCACAGCGGCAGTAGTTACGGGCTGTTTACGGATTTCCTGGCGCTATCCAGCGCCGGCCTATACCGAAGAAACCGTGGCATTTCTGGCACGTCGACATACGCGCGTATTGGGACAAATCGCGGCAGAGAGTCAGACCCGCGCGGCAGAGGAGCATACCCGCACCAAGCCGTTGGCCTGGTTGCAGCAGCAGGCACGCGGGATGGCTTTGCTCCCGGCCCAGTTGCGGGTATGGGTACGCGGTGCGCGCGGCACCGAGCGCCATCTAGTCGCGCTGCAACGCTCCGGCACACACCCGCCCCTCTTCTTGATGCATCCGGCCGGCGGTGAAGTCCTGTGCTACATGGCGCTGACGCGCTATTTGGGCCGCGAGCAGCCCGTATATGGGCTAGAGGCGGTGGGGCTGCGTGGCGAGCGCCCTCACCTTACAAAAATCGAAGGGATGGCGGCGGAGCACATCGCCGCAGTGCGTTCAGCACAACCGGAAGGCCCATACTATTTGAGCGGCTGGTCTTTTGGCGGCCTGTTAGCTTTTGAAATGGCCCGACAATTGCAGTCTGCCGGGCAGCCAGTCGCCTTTCTCGGCTTGATTGATACCGGCACGCCGGGGTATCTCCCGCCGGATTTCAATATCGTGTTGATCGAAGCTGTTATAGCATGGTTAGAGGGCAATCACCGGCGCAAGCTGGGGATTGCTACTGCCGATTTGCGTCGTTTTGCGCCGCAGGAGCAGTTGGATTATGTGCTCACACGGGCGCGGGCGACCGGCGTCTGGCTGCCAGAACGCGAGGTAGAAGCGATCCGGCGTCAGGTTACTATTCATCAGGCCAATATGGAAGCGCAACGCGGGTATGCTCCGGGCGTTTATCCTGGCGAACTGACGTTCTTCCGCGCCGCCGAAATTGGCCCACGGCGTATGGAGGTGGAACATCCAGATTTTGTAGACCCTGATTGGGGCTGGGGGCGGTATACGAGCACCCCCGTTAAGCGGCACACGATTCCTGGACATCACGAAACTGTGATTGAAGCGCCACATGTACAGGTTTTGGCCCAGGCCCTCCACGCCGCTCTCGAACGGGGTCGCGCAACGTCGCCCCCCGCAGAAGCAGCTGTCAATCAATCCCGACAATCGTTCAATCCGTTGAATTTCATCTCAAAGAAAAAACAACCTTAAGGAGGAAGACCCATGGAAGAGCCACGTTACAACTGGAAGGACATCATCATTTCGGCCATTCTGATCTTCATATTGCCGCTTGTTATCAATCTAGCGATTACGTTCTCTTATGGCATGATTGTCGGCTTTCAATCGCGGGGGGATGCGGCAGTCATTGAAGAGACCGTCGGCGCATTTGCGTCTTCGATTCCATTCCTTGTCTTAATGCTTCTGGTAACGGGGGGCATCGTCTTTTGGCGCGGGCGGCTACTGCGCGACAAAGTCTCTGCTCCCTTACACAACGCGCTGATTATGGCGGTGATTGCTAAAGTCATCCACAGCATTGTGATTGTTACCCAGTCCACAGATCTCGGTTTTACGCTTCCCTGGTTAGTGGCCGATTGGATTATTTCTTTGGTAGCGGCTTATTTCTCTGCAACGGTTGGCGGTGCGGGGCAAGAAGCCTGAGATTGATTATCCTTGTAAATAACGCCGTAATTTGAGCGGTAGTTCAAGGTGTGTTTGCTGACCTTGAACTACCGCTGGTGACATGAAGTATGCCTGATCTCTATGCACTCGTCGAAAAACTAACACCGGAGAAACGCCGGACACTGTCCGCGCGCCTCAAGGAACGCGGACGTGATTATAATGCCTTTCCGCTTTCCTTTGCGCAGCAACGCCTCTGGTTTTTGGAACAGCTTGCGCCCGATTCTCCCATGTACAACATTCCTGTGGGCCTGCGCTTTACTGGACATATGGACAATGAAGCGCTCCAATCAGCGCTGGATGCGGTGGTACGACGGCATGAAGTGTTACGTACCACATTCTTAGGGCTTGAAGGCGAACCCTTCCAAATAGTGCATCCGCCAGCCGCCGCCGTGTTGCCTGTGATAGATTTACGCGCACTGCCCACGCCCGCGCGAGAGGCTGCGGTGTTGGATCATGCGCAGGAAGAAGCGCACCAGCCCTTTGATTTGGCGCAAGGGCCGCTGTTACGAGCCAAATTATTGCTTGTGGCAGACGATGAGCGGGTATTGCTTATCACGATGCACCACATCATCTCTGATGGGTGGTCCGTTGGGGTATTGATTCGTGAGCTGACCGCTTTCTGTTGGGCTTATTACGCGCAAGGCTCTCCCCCTCCCGATTTGTCCATCCAGTATGTGGATTTTGCTATCTGGCAACGCGCGCCAGAGCAAATTGCGGCTCTGGCGCGCCAATTGGCGTACTGGAAAGCACAGCTCACTGGCGCACCGTCCTTGTTGTCGCTGCCAACCGATGCCCCCCGTCCTCCCCTTCAGACCTATCGGGGCGCGAAGGTTTATCGCTTCTTGCCCCCCACATTAGTAGAGCGTGTGGATGCACTGGTACACGCTACCGATACCACGCGCTTTATGGCCCTGTTGACCGCGTTTGTTGCGCTTTTGCACCGGATCACCGGGGAAGCGGATATAGTCGTGGGGACCACCATTGCTAATCGCCAACGCGCCGAATTGGAGGCGCTTATTGGCTTCTTCGTCAACACGCTGGCTTTGCGGATGGATCTCTCCGGCACTCCCACTTTCCACGCTATGTTAGCACGCGTGCGTGAAGTTACCCTGGTCGCTTATGAGCATCAAGACTTGCCCTTTGAGCGGTTGGTGGAAGAAATGCACCCAGAGCGCAGTCTTAGCCATCCCCCGATCTTTCAGGTGATGTTCACTTACCAAAATTTGCCGGTTCAGGTAGCGCCAATCGCAGGGCTGGACATTGACATTCTCGATCTGCATGGGGATATTGCTAAATATGATGTCACCTTCGCCGTAACCGAGTTGCGCGAGGGAATTCGGGTAGCGCTGGAATACAACACTGACCTCTTTAGACCAGAAACAGCCACGCGCTGGCTGAGTCACTTTGAGACATTGCTTGACGCGGCAGTGGCAGCTCCAGAGCATCCCCTCGTTGATCTTCCCTTGCTTTCTCTTGCGGAACGCACGCGCCTTTTAACCTGGGCTGTCGCGCCTGCGCCCTATCCGCAGGCTCACACTATCCCCGCGTTCTTTGCGGAGACGGTTGCTACCAACGCCGTCGTTCCGGCATTGGTCTGGGAGGATGGGCAATTTACCTATGCTGACCTCGATGCGCGCGTCAATCGCCTGGCGCATGCTTTGCGCCAGGCCGGTCTACGTCGCGGTGACATCGTGGGGCTTTACACGCAACGCACCCCAGCCCTTGTCGTGGGGCTGTTGGGAATTCTCAAGGCTGGGGGCGCATATTTGCCGCTCGATCCGGATTATCCCGCCGCGCGCCTGGCCTATATGCTCGCCGACAGTGGCGCGCAATGGGTGGTAGGGCAGCGCGGCCTGGATGCGGCGTGCATCGTTGGCCCGGAAGTGTTGTGGCTTGATGCTGAGGTGAACGGGCTTGACGGGGCGGACACCCCGCTTGCACTTGATGTAACACCGGATGATCTGGCCTATATCATTTACACCTCCGGCTCTACCGGGAAACCTAAAGGCGTGCTTGTCCCCCACCGGGGAGTGGTCAATCTCAGCGAGGCGTGGCATCATGCTTTTGGGATTACTTTAGGAAGTCGGGTGTTGCAGTTTTCATCCCCCAGTTTTGATGCTGCCGTGTCCGAAATCATTCCGGCGCTCTTGTATGGAGCGACGTTATATCTGGCCGATACGGATACCCTGCGCCCCGGGCCTGAATTCCTGGCCTACCTGGAACGCCACGCGATTACACATGTCACATTACCGCCTTCAGTATTGGCCGCGCTGCCCGACGTGGAACTACCGGCATTGCAAAGCATTCTCTCTGCCGGAGAAGCCTGTTCGGTGGAATTAGTTAACCGCTGGGCGCAAGGCCGCCATTTCTACAATGGCTATGGCCCAACCGAAGTAACAGTCTGTGCCACTTACGCTGAAGTATTTCCTGGTGCGAGTAGCCCGCCGATTGGCGGCCCGCTCGCCAATCAGCGGGTGTATGTGCTGGATGCGCGCGGGCAGCTCGCGCCGGTAGGGGTGTTCGGCGAGCTCTATGTGGGCGGGGTGGGCGTGACCTGGGGCTACTTAGGGCGCGCGGCACTCACTGCTGAACGCTTCGTGCCGGATGCGTTTTCCACCGAGCCAGGGGCGCGCCTCTATCGTACCGGCGATGTGGTACGTTGGCGGGCGGATGGGCAGTTGGAATTCCTGGGGCGCAGCGACCATCAAGTAAAGGTGCGCGGGTTCCGGGTGGAATTGGGCGAGGTGGAAGCAGCGTTGCGCGCACAACCCGGCGTACAGGATGCGGTGGTGGTGGCACGCCAGGGGCAACTTATCGGCTATGTGACGCCGGAGCCAGGCATGGCTCTGGAAGGCGCAGTCTTGCGCACTGCATTGGAGCAGCGCCTGCCCGCTCATACGCTCCCGGCTATCATCATGCCCCTGGCAGCACTGCCCCTCACGCCCAACGGCAAGGTGGATCGTGCCGCCTTGCCTGCGCCGGTGTGGGCTGGCACAGCCGCGTATACCCCGCCAGAAACGCCAGAGGAAGTGCTGCTGGCAGATATCTGGCGCGAGGTGTTGGGCGTGGCGCAAGTAGGCCGCGACGCCGATTTCTTCACGCTAGGTGGTCACTCGCTGCTGGCAACGCAGGCCGTCTCGCGGATCGCTTCGGCGCTGGCGGTGAATCTACCGTTGCGGGCCATCTTCGAGTCGCCAACCCTGCGCGGGCTGGCGGCGCAGGTGCGTGCCGCGCGACAGGAGGCCGCTGGAATCGTGTTACCTCCCATCACCCAGGTAGATGGGGCCATACCACAGCCACTGTCGTTTGCACAACAACGCTTGTGGTATCTGGAGCAACTACTGCCGGGAACCGGCATGTACAATCTACCCGCTGCCGTGCGTCTTGCTGGGCCACTTGACGCAGATGTGATGGCGGCGGCGCTCAATGCCGTCATCACGCGCCACGCCAGCTTGCGCACCACCTTCCACGCGGAAGAGGGCAAGCCCTATCAACAAATTGCTCCAGCAGAAACGGTAGCCTTGCCAGTAGTGGATTTGTCACTGATCGCGGATTCAGACTTGGCCTTGCAAGAGCAACTGCGAACCGAGGCCTATACCCCCTTCGATTTGCAAACCGGGCCGTTGATTCGTGGGACGCTCTTCCATTTGGGCGAAGCGCAACACGTTTTATTGCTCACGCTGCATCATATCATCTCTGATGGTTGGTCTATGGGAGTGCTGGTACGGGAATTGATCGCCTGTTATCGCGCGTTAGCCCTAGGATCGGCAATTCCGCTGCCTGAACTTGCGGTGCAATACGTTGACTTTGCTGCGTGGCAGCGCGAATTTTTGACGGGCGACTCGCTGGAACATGCCCTGGCGTATTGGAAGGCGCAATTGACCGGTGCGCCGGAATTACTCGCCTTGCCGCTCGATTTCCCGCGTCCTGTTGCACCAGCCTATACAGGACAGCAATTGCACTTCACTGTAGCTGAGCCGGTAGTGGTTGCGTTGCGCGCCCTGGCTGCCCGGGAAGGCGTCACGCTCTTCATGGTGTTGTTGGCAGCTTTTGATGTGTTGTTAGCGCGGCTCTCTGGGCAGCAGGACATCCTTGTAGGTACGACGCTTGCCAATCGTCAGCGGGTGGAGTTGGAACCGCTTATTGGCTTCTTTGTGAACACGCTGGTTTTGCGAGCCGATCTCTCCGGCAACCCCACTTTCCGCGAAGTGCTGACCCGTATCCGGGAAATGACCTTGGATGCTTACGCACATCAACATGTTCCCTTCGAGCTGGTGGTGGATGCGGTGCATCCTCAGCGCGACCTGGGCCGCAATCCGCTCTTCCAGGTAATGTTCATGCTACAGAATGCGCCGCAGACATCGCTCAATATCCATGAACTGGTGATTGAGCCACTGGAGATCCCGGTGACAACGGCGGAGTTCGATCTGACGCTGGCGTTGACGGAGACGCCTGCCGGGCTTTCGGGGACCTTGGAGTACAGCACGGAGCTCTTCCAGCCAGTAACGATGGAACGCTTCATCGCCCGTTTTGAACAGCTAACGGCAGTGCTCCCAATGCTGCTCGATCAACGACTGACCGCCCTTCCGGTGTTACTAGCGGAAGAATTACAACGCTTATGTGGCCCTTGGGCTGGGCGCAGCAGTCCCTTGACCGGCGGATTGGTTCACGAACGCTTCGCAGTACACGCACAACGCGCTCCGGAAGCTGTGGCGGTAGTCTGGCAGACCACCGCGCTCACCTATGGCGATGTGAACGCGCGCGCCAATCGGTTAGCCTGGGCTTTACACCAACAGGGCGTTGGGCCTGATACTCTGGTAGGCATTTTCATGGAGCGCTCCCCGGAAGTCTTGGTCGCGGTGCTGGGCGTGCTCAAAGCCGGCGGGGCCTATTTGCCGCTCGATGTCAGCTATCCCCCGGAACGCCTGGCCTTCATGTTGGCAGATGCGCAGCCTACAGTCGTACTGACGACGGAGGCCGCTGCCAACAGATTGCCCGCTACCGTTGCCCGTATCATGCGCCTCGACAGCGATCCGGCTATAGCGGCTGCACCAGACGCCACGCCCCCGGCAGTGGTTATCCCCGAAGATAGTCTGGCGTATGTGATTTACACGTCCGGGTCTACTGGTCAGCCCAAGGGGACCTTATTGACGCATCGCGGCCTGCGGCACGGGGTAGAAGCGTGGGCGGAAGCCTACGCGCTCGATAATACGCGCTGTTTCTTGCAGATGGCGAGTTTTTCCTTCGATGTTTTTACCGAGGATTGGATTCGCACGCTCTGTTTCGGTGGGCGGCTGGTACTTTGCCCACGCGAGCTGCTGCTCGATCCGGCGCAAGTGTACGCGCTGTTACAGCAGGAGCGGATAGATAGTGCCGAATTTGTCCCTGTACTTATTCGGGGTTTGATGGACTACCTGGAAACGTCGGGGCAGCGGCTCGATTTCATGCGGCTGGTGATTGTGGGTGCCGATGTCTGGTACGGGCGGGAATACGCGCGCCTACGCACGTTGTGCGGCCCTCAGATCCAGGTGGTCAACTCTTATGGGGTAACTGAGGTCACAATTGACAATCTCTACTTTGACGCTGCTCCCGAAGGGTTGGATGCGGCTGCGCCAACGCCCATCGGACGGCCTTTCACGCATACACAAGTGTACATTCTGGATGCGCGCGGCGAACCGGCTCCGATTGGGACTGTGGGCGAGCTCTACATCGGCGGGGCGGGGGTAGCGCGGGGCTATCTGGGGCAACCGGGACTGACGGCTACCTGTTTTGTACCCGACCATCTGTCTGGCGTACCGGGGGCACGGCTCTATCGCACTGGCGATGTGGCGCGCTTCACGGCAGAAGGGCAGGTAATATTCCTGGGGCGCAGCGATGCGCAGGTGAAGGTGCGCGGTTATCGCATCGAACTGGGCGAAATCGAAGCGGTGCTCGAAACTGCGCCGGAAGTGCAGGAAGCAGTCGTGGTGGCCCGGCAGAGCGGCGAGGCGACCTTCCTGGCAGCTTACGTTGTACCGGTTTCTGGCGCACAGCCAACGGCACACGCTTTGCGTGATTGGGTCGCGCAACGGTTGCCCGATTACATGACACCGGGCGCGTTTATGGTCTTGGATGCGTTGCCCGTCTCACCTTCCGGCAAAGTGGATCGGCAGGCCTTGCCGGAGCCAGAGCGAATGCGCGATACCGCGCGGCCCTTTATTGCGCCCACCTCCCCCAAAGAGGAAATCCTGGCGGCGATCTGGGCGCGCGTGCTTGGCGTAGAACACGTTGGCGTGCACGACAGCTTCTTCGAGTTGGGGGGCGATTCGCTCATCAGTATGCAAATTATCGCGCAGGCCAACCGCGCGGGTTTGAAGCTTACACCGAGGCAGTTCCTGGAGCACCAGACTGTGGCGGAACTTGCAGCGGTGGCCGAAGAAGTAGAACATCTGCAAGCCGCGCAGGGCGTTGTGACCGGCGCTGTACCTTTGACACCCATCCAGCGGCTTTTCTTCGAGCGAGATTTTGCCGTGCCACAGCACTGGAATCAGGCCGTGCTCCTGGAAGTGCGCGAAGCGTTGCCGGTGGCGGTGCTGACGCAGGCAATCCGGGCTGTGTTCGAGCATCACGACGCGCTGCGGTTGCGTTTCTACCGGGAGGCGGATCAGGTGCGCCAGGTCAATATGCCGCTCGGTGAGACAGACCCTCTCACGGTGGTGGATTTGACAGACATTCCCGCTGTGGAGCAGGAGGCCGCGCTCGCAGCACATGCAACTGAAGCGCAAGCCAGTCTCGATTTGGAACGGGAAATTGCCCACTGTATCTATTTTGTGGGCGGTGTCGCGTCGCCCGGTTGGCTGCTGTTCGTCATTCACCATCTCGCCGTGGATGGGCTTTCGTGGCGCATTTTGGTCGAGGATTTGGAGACAGCTTGTCAACAGGCTATGCGCGGGCAGCCGGTGCAACTCTCGTTTAAGACAACGGCGTTCAAGCAGTGGGCTGAGCAGCTTCAAGCGTATGCAGATTCGGTGGTGTTGCGGAAAGAGACCGCCTATTGGGTGGAGCAGGCGCGCAAGACTCCGGCGCCGCTGCCGGTAGATTATCCTGAAGGGCAGCTGGCAAACACGGTGGCAACCGCTGCAACCGTATCCGTAACCCTGGATGAGATCGAAACGCGCGCGCTATTGCAAGAGGCCCCGACGGCTTATGGCGTGCAAATCAACGCGGTGCTCTTGACCGCGTTGGCGCAGGCGTTGGAGCAGTGGACTGGCGCGCGGCGGTTCCTGGTTGATTTGGAGGGGCATGGCCGGGAAGACCTCTTTGCCGGGGTGGATGTTTCACGAACAGTGGGATGGTTCACCGTTGTTTATCCGCTACTGCTAGAACTTAGACATCGGGACAATCTCGAAGAGGCCATCCAACGCACTCAGAAGCAACTTGATACCGCGCCGTATCACGGCATTGGCTATGGGGTATTGCGGTATTTATCCACCGGGGCGGGGGGAGTGGATGAACTGCGCCAGCAGCCGTCCGCCGCAATTAGTTTTAACTATTTAGGGCAGTATGACCCTGGGTTAACGGGTTTGCAGTTGTTTGGGCTATCGCAGCTCTCGCCCGGCGCAACACAGGCTGCTGACAATCAGCGTGAGTATCTGATCGAAGTGAGCGGAATGGTGGTGGAGGGGCGAATGCGCTGGGAGTGGCGCTATAGCCGGGCGGTACATGATGCGGCGACCATCGAAGCGTTGGCGTCCGGATACCGTGCTGCGCTGCTGGCGCTACTTGTGCAGTGCAGCGCAGCGGTGGCGGCGCGCCATCCTTCGCCTGTGCGGGTGGTGCTGGCTCAATCCCGCGCCGCATTGACCGGCGCAGCCTTGATGTTCGGGCATGTCAGCATGATGGTGCGACGGCGCTTGGCAGCTCGCCATGGCTCCAACGTGCTCACGATACAGGGGCGCGGCGAATTGCTCCCGCTATTCCTGGTGCATCCGGCAGGCGGGAATGTGCTCTGTTATATGAAGTTGGCCCGGCGTTTGGGCTACGAGCGCCCCGTGTATGGCCTGGAAGCGTTAGGATTGGATGATGATGCCCCCTTGTTGAAGAATATCGTGGAGATGGCCCGCCGCTACATTGCGGCAATGCGCGAAGTGCAACCGCAGGGGCCTTACTATCTCGGCGGCTGGTCGTTTGGGGGTGTGGTAGCCTTCGAGATGGCGCGCCAATTGCAGGCGCGCGGTGAGCGCGTGGATTTTCTGGGACTGATTGATGTGTCTGCACCGGGATATATCCCTGACGAATTCCATATCACACTGATGCAGTCGTTGGTGGCCTGGATCGAGCAAGCACACCGCAAACCCCTCCCGCTTGATTGGGATGCTCTGGCGGCAGTTCCGTCAGAGGCGCAGCTGGAGCAGGTATTGGCGCAGGTGCACGCTGCCGGTATCGGGATTCCGGAGCGCGAGCTGACCGTGATGAAGCGCCAGGTGTTGATGCACGTCACTAATGTGGAGGCCGCGGAGAGCTATGTGCCGGGGCAGTACACCGGGCCACTCACAATGTATCGCGCGCGTGATGCTGGTCCGCGTGGCCTGGATACGGGCCATCCCGATTATGATGATCCAACGTGGGGCTGGCAGCGGTACACAGCTCAACCGGTGCAAGTCTACCCGATCCCTGGACATCACGAAGTATTGTTGGATGAGCCGTATGTGCAGGAGCTGGCGCGCGCGGTAGCAGATTCGTTGCCGGCAGCGCCTTCCGTTTCGCTGCAACCGGTGCCGCAGCCAGGGCCGCGTCGCATATCCGTGATGGCTACTCTGGGCGCGTTAGCCATCATGCAATTCTTGGTCAATATCGGTGCAGGATTGGGCTATGGTATCGTGTTGTTGTCGCAGTGGGTCGAGAGCGGCGCGCCGACGGGCTGGTCTACGCTGCGAGTCTCAGCGTTTGCAACAGCCACGCTGACCAACAGCATGGCGACCGGAGCTGCGCTGGAACGTCCCGATGGGAGGTTCTGGGTCTGGTGCGGTGTGTTGTTGTGTATGTTAGGCGGAGCAGCCTTTGTGTTAGGGCGCAGGTTGGCCTGCCGTGGCGGTTCGGCACCCCTCATGTTCATGGTCATTACTCTGGCGATACTGCCGTATTTTTTGCTGCTAAGTTTGTTCGTTGCGAGTTGGCCCACTTTAGGGGGATTGCTATTGGCAGAACTAGGGGTTATGCTGGTAGCCGGTTATATAGGCGTTCGCAGGGGCGCACAGTTGAGCAGGTGATGATGAAACAGAACAGATGGTTGCCATATCACGAACCACGTCCAGAGGCGCAATTACGGCTCTTCTGCCTACCCTGCGCCGGGGGGAGTGCGTTGATGTATCGCGGCTGGCAAGCTGCCTTGCCACCTGCCATTGAGGTCTACGCGATAGAGCTGCCGGGACACGGGCTACGCCTGCGCGAAGCGCCACTTTGTCGGATGGATGTGTTGGTTGCGGCGTTGGCAGAAGGGTTAGCCCCCTATTTGGAAGGGCGAGTGATCTTTTTTGGTCATAGCATGGGGGCACTGGTGGCTTTTGAACTGGCCCGGTATTTGCGCGCCGTGGGGCAACCGCAACCGGTGGCCCTGTGGGCTTCTGCGCATCGCGCGCCGCAGCTCCCCAACCCGGATCGTAACAACCACCTGCTTTCCAATCGCCAACTGGCTGAGAAAATCGAACGTTTGGGCGGCACACCTCAGGAAGTGCTGGAGCATCCTGAATTGCTGGAGCTGATTCTCCCTACGTTGCGGGCGGATTTCGAGGTGTTGGACGGTTACGAGTACACGTCCGAAGTGCCCTTTGATTGCCCTATCGCGGCCTTTGGTGGCATGAGTGACACACAGTTGTCCCGCTTGCATCTGGATTCCTGGCGCGAGCAGACCGGCAGACGGTTTACGGTGCAGATGTTCCCTGGCGGGCATTTCTATCTACAAAGCGTTGCGGCGCTCTTCCTGGGAGCCATCGGTCAACAAGCGCTGAGTTTGATGTGAATGGATAGCTTAGAAGGAGACGGCGCATGAAGGTTTTGATGACAACGCAACCGGGGCTGGGACATTTGCACCCCATGCTCCCGTTAGCGCGCGCGTTACAGGAGGCCGGGCACACAGTCGCGTTTGCATGTGCGGCGGCGTTTGTGCCCGAAGTGACCACTGCCGGATTCGAGGCATTTGCTGCTGGGATTGATTGGCTGGAATCGCGTGTGGAGGAAGCTTTCCCCGAAGCCCGCGCGCTGGATGCCGATGCGCGCTCGCAATTGATCTCGGACATCTTCCTGGATGACGCGGCGCATCAGATGGCTCACGATCTGCTGCCGCTGTGCCGGGAATGGCAGCCGGATGTGATCGTGCGCGATCATTTTGAGTATGGGGGGTGTGTGGCCGCTGAAGTGCTCGCGCTGCCCCATGCGGCTGTGGGAATCGAATTCTTCATTCCAGAGTATTTGAGCCGTCTGGAGATGGAGTCGCGGCTGGCATATTTGCGCAGCGCCTATGGGTTGCCACCGTATCCGGCGCAAGAGATGCTCTCACGCTATTTACACTTTTCTTACATCGCGCCGTGCTACCAGTTTCCGAATTTTCCGGTTCCCGTAACTGCGCACCCCATGCGTCCAGTGTTCTTCGAGGCAACCGAACCGGTGGCGTTGCCGGCTTGGGTGGCCGAGCTGCCAGAGCGTCCGACAGTGTATGTGACCTTGGGGACGGTTTTCAATCGCGCCGTGGAAATTTTCACCCCCATTCTTGAGGGTCTGAAATCCTTGCCCCTCAATGTCATTGTGACGGTGGGGCGTACATTGGATCCCGAAGCGTTAGGCCCGCAGCCGGAGCATATTCGTGTGGAGCGTTACATCTCCCAGGCTGCGCTGTTGCCGCATTGCGATGCCGTCATCACGCATGGAGGCTTCAGCACGACGTTGGCGGCGTTGGCGCAGGGCTTACCGGTGGTAGTGACGCCGCTTTCGGCCCACCATCCGCTGCACGCGCGTCGCTGTCTGGATTTGGGTGTGGGCCGGGTGTTGTTACGGCGTCCGGGATTATTTCCAGAGCATTTTCAGGCAGAGGAGGCTCCTTTGCTAACCGCAGATAACGTGCGTGCGGCGGTGCAGGCGATTCTCGAGGAGGTGCAGTATCGAGAGGCGGCACAGCGTCTAGCGGCAGAGATCCGCGCGTTGCCCGGCCCGGAAGTTGCCGTGCGCTTGTTGGAGCACTTAGCCCGCGAGCGGCAACCTTTAATTGCCTCATCCAGCGTAAGGAGTGTTTCCCATGGCTAAAAAACTTCAAAGCAAACAAACACAGTCTCAATCGGCGCGTTCTAAATCACCGCAACCTAAACCCGCCCACGCTAAGCCAGCGGCAACAAAATCAACACCAGAGGCGCTTATTCACCTAGAGGGCGTGGAAAAGGAATACAAGACGGCTGCCGGGGGCTTTCTGGCGCTCAAGGGTATTGATTTGACTGTGAATGCCGGCGAGTTCGTGGCGGTTGTCGGCAAGTCCGGCTGTGGAAAGTCCACGCTCATCAATATGATTACCGGGATTGATCGCCCGACACGGGGTGCGGTATGGGTCAAAGGTACGCAGGTGAGTCGCCTGCGAGAAAATCAGATTGCTGTCTGGCGCGGGCACACCATCGGCGTGGTATTTCAGTTCTTCCAACTCTTACCCACCTTGAATGTGATTGAGAATGTGATGTTGCCGATGGATTTCTGTAATCTTTACTCCTATCGCGAGCGGCGTGAGCGGGCCATGATGCTGCTGGAGCAGATGGAGGTGGCGGATCAGGCGCGGAAAATGCCCTCGGCGCTTTCTGGCGGGCAGCAGCAGCGTGTGGCTATCGCGCGCGCCTTGGCGAACGATCCGCCCATTCTGGTAGCAGATGAGCCTACCGGCAATTTGGATACGAAAACGGCGGACTCGGTCTTCGATATGTTTTTACGGTTGATTGCGGCCAACAAAACGGTCTTGATGGTGACGCATGATGATGATTTGTCCCGGCGCGTCACGCGCACGATCCGGCTCTTGGATGGCGCCATCGTGGGCGAAACCCGTTCCGAAAAGGTGATATCCGCTCATGCTTAGACCACGCTGGCGTAAAGTTCTGCGGGATCTGTGGGTAAACAAAGCCCGCACCGCTTTGGTCGTCCTTTCGATTGCCCTGGGCGTCTTTGCAGTGGGCACGGTGACACACATGCGCCACATCATTGATGCTGACCTGCAACAGAGCTACGCGGAAGTCAACCCGGCGCAGGTGATCATTTACACGGATGAGGGGTTCGATGAGGCGTTTGTTGCAGCCGTGCGGCGCATGGACGGCGTACGTGCGGCTGAGGGGCGGCGCAGTTTTACCGTCAGATTCCGCCGGGTGGATGATAACGAATGGCATCCGATGCAGATTTTCGCCATTCCTGATTACGAAAACATCGGCATTAACCGCGTGCTGCCCGAAACGATTTTTGATCCTGACCCGCTTGCCTGGCCTAATCCGGGCATCTGGCCGCCCCCAGAGCGCGCCTTGCTATTGGAGCGCACATCCTTGCTGATGGCCGATCTAGGGCTGGGACGCCGGGTGGTGCAGGATGATGTGATTTTGGTGGAAACCTATACAGGGAAAATTCGTGAGATTTCCCTGGCGGGCCTCTGTTATGACTTCTCGCGTGTACCGGCGACTTTTGCCGGGCAGGCTTATGGCTATGTCACGTTCGATACCTTGCCCTGGTTAGGCATCCCCAATGATTACAACGAACTGCACTTGTTGGTCTCTGGCGATCCCCACGATTGGGAACAGATTAAAGCACGGGCCAGCGTGATCCGGGATCGGGTAGAACGCAGCGGTTATGTGGTGGTGCGTGTGGATACACCTGAACCGGGAAAATTACCGCTCGATTCACAGTTCCGCGCTATAGCTACTATTCTGGGGGTATTGGGAAGCTTTGCGCTCTTTCTAGCGGTCTTTTTAGTCATCAACACGATTTCAGCGCTGCTTTCCCAACACATCCGGCAAATCGGCGTGATGAAAGCCGTTGGCGCACGGTCGTCGGATATCACGATGATGTACTTGAGCATGGTGTTTGTTTTTGGCTTGCTTGCGCTATGCATTTCCGTGCCGCTGGCGATTTTCGTGGCCCGCCATGCAGTCAACATCACCGCATATTTCATCAATTTCCAAGTGAGCGGCTTCAGCATCCCCACGAATGTGCTGGCCCTGGAGATTGCAGTGGGCCTGCTTGTCCCGCTGTTGGCCGCGCTATATCCGGTCATCAGCGGCGCGCAGTTGACTGTACGGGAAGCCATTACCTCTTATGGTTTGAGTGGGGATAATTTCGGCGACAGCTGGCTTGATCGGCTGGTGGAACGCTTGCAGGGATTGCCGCGCCCCTTGCTGCTATCCATCCGTAACACCTTCCGCCGAAAGATGCGCCTATGGCTCACGCTGATTACGCTAGTGTTGGCGGGCGGGGTCTTCATTGCAGTGATCAGCGTGCGCAGTTCTCTGGATGCGACGCTGGCTGACGCGATGCAATACTGGCAATTCGATGTGCAGCTGCAATTCATCCGCCCCTATCGCATTGAGCGGCTGGAATACGAAGCGCGGCAAGTGCCGGGCGTGGTGCGCGTTGAAAGTTGGGGGTCACGGAGCGTCTATCGTCTGCGCCCCGATGAGAGCGAAAGTCCGGGGATTATGCTCATCGCGCCCCCGGCTGCCTCGCAGATGTTACGCCCACAACTCATCGCGGGGCGCTGGCTCCAGCCCGGCGATACCCAGCAGTTGGTCATCAACAACTATTTATGGGCCGAGGAGTCCGATTTGGGGGTTGGCGATACGCTCGTGCTGGTTTTTAGCGGGCGTGAAGTACCCTGGGAGATTGTGGGGATTGCACAGACTGTTGCGCCAGCCTCCCTGGCTTATGCAAATTATGATTATTTTGCTCAGGTGACCCGGGATGTGGGTAAGGCCAGTAGCATCCAAGTAATTACCGAAGCGCACGATGCTGAATCGCAGTTGGCCGTGGCGCGCGCGTTGGAGGCGCACTTCGAAGCGCAGGGAATGCGCGTGGGAGCGAAAAGCACCGTCACGGGCGAGTCAGCACGCAACGCTTTTCTCTTCAATGTCATTGTGACCTTGCTGATGATTATGGCGATCCTGATGGGCGGCGTGGGCGGACTGGGACTGGCCGGCACTATGAGTCTTAACATCCTGGAGCGTACCCGTGAGATCGGCGTGATGCGCGCCGTGGGCGCATCCGATGATGCTGTCTTGCAGATTTTTATGGTCGAAGGGGTTTTTATCGGCCTGATCAGTTGGGTTATTAGCATTGGCGTGGGTGTGGTCGTTGGGAAACTGCTCAGCGATGCGGTAGGGATACAATTTTTCAATGTTCCCTTGACGTACAGTTTTTCATTGATGGGGGTGTTGATTTGGTTGGGATTGGTGATAGGGCTTTCGGCGCTTTCTACCTATTTCCCAGCGCAACGTGCGGCGCGTTTGAGCGTGCGCGAGATATTATCTTATGAATAGAAATCAGTGAAGGAGTCTCTAAAAATGGAATCGCAAACTGTAGAAGAAATTTACATGGTTGTAATCAATCACGAGGAGCAATACTCCATCTGGCTTGAGGAGCGCGAATTACCATTAGGGTGGCAGGCGGTTGGATTTCGCGGGCCTAAATCGGCTTGTTTGGAGCATATCGAAGCCGTGTGGACCGATATGCGGCCTTTGAGCTTGCGCCAGCAGATGGACGGTGAAAACTAGAGACAGCATTAGTTTCAGCGCGCTCACGCAACAGCCTGGTGAATTCTGGGGCAGATTTTAACAGCGAGGAGAAACAGGAATTATGGCTTTAGTCAAAGTAACCGATTTGGTAAAACGGTATACACCTGATGGTGCAAATGCCGTGGATGGTGTCTCGTTCGAGATTCAAGAGGGCGAAATTTTCAGCCTGCTAGGCCCGAACGGAGCGGGGAAAACAACCGCTATTTCGATGTTGAGCACCCTCATCAAACCTACTTCTGGCACGGCTACGGTGAATGGCTACGATGTCACCACGCAATCGCTGGAAGTGCGTCGTAGCATTGGCGTTGTGCCGCAAGAGCTGGCAATCTACAACGAGCTCTCAGCCTACGAGAACTTGCGTTTCTGGGGTGAGATGCAAAACTTGCATGGCAAGCCTTTAGAGCAGGAGATCGAAGAAAAGCTCGCGCTGATGGGGCTTACAGAGCGTGCGAAAGATCGCGTCGCTACTTTCTCCGGTGGCATGAAGCGCCGCCTCAATCTGGCGGTCGGGCTGTTGGGCAATCCGCCGCTGGTGATGTTGGATGAGCCGACGGTGGCTATTGATCCACAAAGCCGCCGTTATATCCTGGACTGGGTCAAAGAGATGAACCGCAAGGGCGTGAGTGTGTTGTATACGACACACTACATGGAAGAGGCCCAGGAGCTCAGCCATCGTATCGGCATCATTGACCAGGGGAAGCTCATTGCGTTGGGCACGCTGGCGGAGCTGACGCAACTGGTGGGGCAGCACGAGACCCTTGTCTTGAAACTCGGCACGGAATTGACTCCCGGCAGTGAGGATTTTGTCGCTAAACTCAAGACATTGAACACGGTGAGCGAGGCCAGTGCCACCGATGGTGAAGTTGTGGTCAACGTACCCTCGGCGGAGGCGGCCTTGCCTGATATTATCAGCATAGCCTCCGGCCTGGGAGTGAGCGTGCGCACTATTGAAATCCGCGAGCTCAATCTGGAAACGGTTTTCTTGCGCTTGACCGGACGCGCGCTCCGTGACTGAGTGTGTGGGTAGCGAGAGGGGAATGCTATGAGAAAACTGTTTACTTTGATATTCAAAGAGGTCCGGGTTACGTTTCGTGATCCGGGCGCAGTGGTGTTAATGCTTGTGGTGCCGCTGGCGCTGACGCTGGCCGTTTCTGCGGCTTTTGGTGGGGGACAAGTCACCATTGAAGCCTTGCCGGTGCTGGTGCTAAACCACGATGCCGGTGACATCGGCGGCTATCTAATGACAGCCTTCGATTCTGCGGCAGTAGAGGGAATGGTAAACGCGACGCTCGTTGAGGACGAGCGTGCTGCGCGTGCCGCCGTCGAGTCCGATGCTGCCGTGGCCCTGGTGATTATTCCACCAGACTTTAGTGAGCAAGTAGCGCGTGCCGGCGACGACCAGGAAGCGGCTGCGGTCACAGTGGACATTTACGCTTCACCGTTGCGTCCCATCGGGGTATCGGTGGTGCGCTCTATCGTGGTGAGCTTCGTAGAGCGCGCCGGCATGACGGCGCAAGGCGTGCGGCTGGTCTTGGGCGACCTCGTCGCTGCCGGGCATCTCGCGCCGGATGATACTGCTGGCATGACGGTTGTCGGTGAGCGACTGGGCGCGCGCGTTGAAACGCTGGAAATGTCCGGTGTGCGGCCCGCGGTCGAGGTCATTTCCGTGACCGGGCGTGCCTTCGATTGGCTGAACTACTTTGCCCCCAGTATGGCGATCCTGTTCTTGATGTTTGCGGCGACCGGGGGCGGGCGAACCCTGCTTGCAGAGCGGCAGGGCGGCACGTTGTCACGCTTGCTCGTTTCTCCTACTTCGGCGACCTTGATCCTTGTAGGCAAAATGTCGGGGGTAGCGGTTGCCGGACTGTTGCAAGTTGCCGTTCTCTGGGGGGCTACATCTCTAACCGGTGCCGATTGGGGTGAACCCCTGCCGGTCTTGATTGCGCTGGTGCTACTGGTTATCAGCGCCACCGGGCTGGGCGCGGTGATTGCGGCCTGGGCGCGCAGTGAAGCGCAGGCCGGGGCCTTGGGAACGACTCTGGTGCTGGCAGCCTCGGCCCTTTCCGGTAACTTCTTGCCCCGGATGAACCTGCCTATATGGGTGCAAACCGTCAGCCTGGCATTCCCCAACGGTTGGGGGTTGGAGCTCTTCACGCGCATCCAGGCCGGGGCCACGCTGGCGGGTGTGTTGCCTTTGTTGGGCTGGCTAGCGTTGCTTACCGTTATTTACTACGTCATTGCTGCTGTCGGTTTTCGGCGGCAGCTTGTGTAAGGAAGAATCCCTATGCGACATATTTTAGCTATCGTGCGTTCAGATTTTTTGCGCGAGTTTGCCGCCCCTTCGGCGCTGATTTTCTTCCTGGTGTTGCCCCTGATTTTCACGGCAACCGTTTCAGCGGGCTTGAGTGGCATGATGGGTGGCGCGGATACGCCCACCGAAATCACTATTCCCGTATCCGTCGTGTTCCAGGATAGCGGCCCGCTGGTGGATGTGTTTGTCGCTGCGCTCCAGGCCAATCGCCTGGAAATCAGGCCCGTGACCAGCATACCCCAAGATGGTTTTGCGTTGACGATTCCGGAGCACTTTGTCCAGCAGGTGCTACATGGCGCACCTACCACCCTGACCTTGCGGGTGGATGGGAACGACAATCGCAGCGTTGCCGTGCAACAGGCGGTTGATGCAGCCATCCGGCAGTTCGGGACAGCCGGCGCCATCGCGTTGGCCGGTACGGAGGAGCTGGCATTACACGCGCCCTTCCAAACCGAGGTAGAGCAGACGGCCTTCGCTGCGCAATTGCTGGTGGATGTAATCACTGTGTTGGAAGCGTCACCGGTGGGAACACAAACAACGTGGGCCACCTATACCACCGACGAGGCTCTGGCGACCAATACCCAGCAGGCTTCTGCCGGGCAACTTGTCACCTGGGTACAAATCACGTTGTTGGCGACCTCGGCAGTTTTGGTCAACGAGCGCGTCAACGGCACACTCCAGCGTTTGGTGGTCACGCCGGCTAAGCGCGCGACCATTCTCACCGGGAAGCTCGTCGCGCGCTTATTGTTGGGGCTGTTGCAAATGACCATCCTCTTCCTGAGTGGGATTTTGTTGTTCAATGTTTCGTGGGGGCAGGATTTGTCGGCTGTCGTTGCCGTCTCATTGGCTTTCGCGCTGGCGGTGACAGGGTTGGGATTGTTGTTGGCGACTCTGGTAAAAACGCCGGGGCAGGCGGGCAGCGCCACCACTGGATTGGCGATGTTCCTTGCGGCAATCGGCGGTGCCTGGTGGCCGTTGGAAATCACGCCGCCGCTCTATCAACAGGTCGTCCAGGTCTTCCCCACTACCTGGGCCATGCGCGCTTATACGCGCATCCTGGCGCAAGGCGCGGGGGTGCAAGCGCTCTGGCTCGAACTCAGTGTTTTGCTCGGTTTTGCACTGTTTTTCTTTACGCTAGGGGTGCTGCGCTTCAACAAAATGGCGGTGAAATAGCACTTTAGCGAATTCTGGTGTTGTGTGGCAAGGTATCCATGATGAAGATAGCCCCATTACAGGCGGATCAGGTGCAGGTCTGGCAGCTCGCGCTGACAGATTTGGGGGGACGCATGGAGACGCTGACCGCGCTGCTGTCTGCTGATGAGCGGGCGCGCGCCGCGAGATTTTACTTCGAGCGGGATCGGCAAGTGTATGTAGGGACGCGCGGCGTGTTACGGTTGTTACTGGGGCAATATGTTAGCCTCCCGCCAGAAACGCTCCGCTTTAGCTATGGGCCACACCAGAAGCCTACACTGTTGCTGGAGACAGCGGGTGAGCCGGTGGCGTTCAATGTTTCGCACTCGCATCAGTTGGCCTTGCTGGCTTTCAGCCGTGGGCGCGAGGTCGGTGTGGATGTCGAACGTATCCGCTCCGATCTCGATTTTGAAGGGCTGGCGGCACAGGTCTTCTCGCCATACGAAAAGGCAGCATGGCAGGCTTTCTCTGGTGCTGCTCGTGTTGCGGCCTTCTTCCGCTGTTGGACGCGCAAGGAGGCTTTGTTGAAAGCCCAAGGATTTGGCTTGATAGAGCGCCTGGATCAAGTTTCTGTCTCGCTAGACGAGCTACGGGCCGAGGTTGTAGAAATGGCAGATCAGCCCTCAAATGCCTGGAGCCTGATGCCGTTGGCGATAGGGGCCGGTTATGCTGCGGCGTTGGCCGTTGCCGATTTGCCGCCCCCTGTTTTCCTCAACTGTTGGGATTGGGCGGTGCATTGCGCTGACTGAGCCTGTCACAGCGTGTTTGTTATCCATGCACTACCATTTTCGGCAGGCTCAAGCGGGGGTAGCGCGTAAGTCCTGAAAGATGTGTTTATTGTAGCTTTTTTATGGAAAGGAAATAGAAATGTCTGAAACACTTTTGGCTGTGTCATCATTACTTCAGAGTGCTTCTTTGAACCTTGCTTCAAATATTGTGACCGTTTGTGGCGAGGGGTTGACCATTGACGATGTTGTCGCGGTTGCTTATGATCATGCGCAGGTGGCGATTTCACAGGAGCCAGAGGTTGTGGTTCGGATACAGAATGCCTGTGATTATATCGAGGAAGCCGTCCGTTGTGGGCGGCCCATCTACGGCGTTACCTCCGGGTTTGGCGGGATGGCGAATGTGGTCATCGCGCCGGAAGAGGCCGCGGAGCTGCAAGACAATATCGTGTGGTATCATAAAACGGGCGCGGGTAACTATCTGCCGGTCGCGGATGTGCGCGCCGCGATGTTGTTACGGGCTAATACCTTGATGCAGGGTGCTTCAGGTGTGCGGATGGAGATTATTCAGCGCATCGCCACGTTTATCAATGCGGGTGTCACCCCCCATGTCCCGGAAATGGGTTCTATCGGTGCCAGCGGCGATCTGGTCCCGCTTACTTACATTACCGGGGCGTTGATCGGGCTGGATCCTTGTTTTACCGTTGACTATAACGGGGAAACCGTAGATGCTTTAACCGCGCTCGAACGGTTGGGATTGGGACGGCTTTCGATGCGCCCCAAAGAAGGGCTGGCGATGATTAACGGCACTTCTGTGATGACGGGTGTCGCGGCCAATTGTGTCCACGAGTCCCGCACCTTGTTGGCGCTGACGCTAGGCGCGCACGCACTCAGCTTGCAGGCGCTCATGGGGACCAATCAGTCCTTCCACCCCTTCATTCACCAGCGTAAACCCCATCCGGGGCAGCTGTGGACGGCGGAGAAAATGCTGGACTTGCTGGCCGGTTCGCAGATGTCGCGCGACGAACTGGATGGGCGGCATGAATACCGGGGCGAAGAGCTGATTCAGGATCGGTATTCGATGCGCTGTTTGGCCCAGTACATTGGGCCGATGGTCGAAGGGTTACGCGAGATTACGCGCAAAGTTGAGATTGAAGTCAACTCAGCGACAGATAACCCTTTGATTGATTTCGAGCATCAGGCCACCTATCACGGGGGTAATTTCCTGGGCGAGTATATCGGGATAACGATGGATCAGCTGCGCTATTACATCGGGCTGCTGGCGAAACACCTCGACGCGCAAATTGCGCTCATGGTCGCCCCACAATTCAACGGCGGCCTGCCAGCTTGTTTGGTCGGCAACCCGGCCCGGCATGTGAATATGGGGTTGAAAGGGCTACAACTGTCGGCTAATTCTATCATGCCCTTACTGCTCCACTATGGTCAACCTATTTCAGATCGGTTTCCCACGCACGCTGAACAGTTCAATCAAAACATCAACAGCCAGGGGTTCAATTCGGCCAACCTGGCTCGGCGCTCGGTGGAAACCTACCGGGACTATGTAGCGATGGCGCTGATGTTTGGGCTGCAAGGCGTAGACCTGCGGACGCATCTGTTAGCTGGGCATTACGACGCGCGCGCGCTGCTCTCGCCGGCTACGGCGCGCCTGTACGCGGCGCTGCGCAATGTGGTAGGCTGTCCACCAGATGCGAAACGGCCTTACATCTGGAATGACAATGAGCAACCGCTCGACCGCCATGTGCGCCTGATCGCCGATGATATTGCGCAGGGAGGGCAGATTCCTGCCGCCATAGCCGAACTGCTCCCCGGCTTGCAATAGACGGGATTGTCTGGCGCTGCAACTACTGGTTTCAATCGCCTTGAGATTTGCTATCTGCTATTTGCAGATTTCAAAGGAGGATACTATTATGAATATCGCCTACAACATTGAGCGCGCGCGACGCTTCTTCCCAAGCAAACCCGCCCTGCGGTTCGAGGGGCGCAACTATACCTATCAGCATCTCGATGAATTGGTCAATCGCATGGCTAATGGATTGCGGAGTTTGGGCGTGACAAAAGGTGAGCGGGTCGCCATCTTTTTGCCCAATGTCCCCGAATTCATCATCACCTACCTGGCAACGCTAAAGTTGGGCGCGATAGCTGTCTCGGTCAACGCCATGCTCAAAAAAGAAGAAGTCCGCTTCAACCTTGCAGATAGCGGGGCTTTGGTTGTTGTCACCTCCGAGACCTTGCGGCCGATGGTTCCCTGGGGTGAAATTCCTACACTCAAGCATTTGGTCATTGCCGAAGGCGCGCCGCTGGATGGTGTCAGCATGGAATCGCTACTTGAAAAGGGCGCCTCTACAGCGCGGGCGTTGTCGGTTGATAGCCACGAGCCGGCGGCCATCGTTTATACATCCGGCACCACGGGGTTGCCGAAAGGGGCCACGCTCTCACACGGTAACGTCATCTCCAATGCTTACTCCAAAGTCCACTACTGCGATATGCGCCCTGGCGATCGGATGCTGCTCTACCTCCCCCTATTCCACTGCTTTGGACAAAATGCTATCCTCAATAGCGGGCTGTTTGCTTGCGCGACGCTGATACTGCAACGCCGCTTCGATCTGGAACGTACCATGCAGCTCATATCGGATGAAGCCGTTACGATGTTTTTCGGCGTGCCAACCATCTATGTGCGGATGCTGGGGCTAGATCCACAAGCATACGATTTGAGTTCGGTCCGCTATTACCTCTCCGGCGCAGCGGTGTTGCACGAAGAGATTGCCCGCCGGTGGCTGGAAATGTATGGCCAACTGATCTATGTGGGCTATGGGTTGACGGAGACTTCCCCCTTTGCCAGCTACAATCATGACCTCAAATATCGTTTCGGCTCGGTTGGCACGCCCATTGAGAATGTGGACATGAAAATTGTCAGCATTGAAACCGGCGCTGATGTGGAACCCGGTGTTCCCGGTGAGATTGTGATTCGCGGCCCGAATGTGATGCTGGGCTACTGGAATCAGCCGGAAGAAACGGCCCAGGCTATCCGGGATGGGTGGTTTCATTCCGGTGACATCGGCACGATGGATGAATCCGGCTATTTCTACGTTGTGGATCGCTTGAAGGATATGATCAATGTATCGGGCTTCAAGGTCTATCCGGCGGAAGTGGAAAACGTGCTGTACCGGCATCCTGCCGTTGCGGAAACCGCCGTTTACGGGGTGCTGGATGCGGAGCGCGGGGAATACGTCAAAGCGCGGGTGGTGCTCAAGCCCGGATTTGAACACACGTCTGCCGGTGAGCTTACATTGTTTTGCCGGGAGCAGATGGCGGTGTACAAAGCCCCGCGCAGTATCGAGTTTGTGAGTAGTATTCCCAAAAATGCGCCGGGCAAAGTGCTCAAGCGCGTTATCCGCCAGGAAGAATATAAAGCATAAGGGTTGAATGTGCGCGAGGAGGCAGATTAGAACTATGAGAAAATTACTACTGTTAGGGCTATTGCTGATAGGGATTGTTGGTTGCTCACAAGCACCTACGCAATCTCCTGTCACAAGTACTGCGGTGTCCCCCACGGTTGAAACTCACAATCGCGTGCGTGCGGAGGGATTTGTGGAACCGGCGCGCGCGGTGTTGCTGCGCGCAGAGGATACCGGTGTCCTGGCGGAAATTCTCGTCGTGGAAGGCGCTATTGTGCAGGCCGGAGACATTCTATTGCAATTTGATACCACTGATGTTGACTTGCGTGTGCGTCAGGCTGAAGTCGCATTGGTTTCAGCAGAAGCGCGCCTGGCGTTACTCAAGGCTGGCGCGCGGCCTGAAGACACTGCGATTGTGGAAGCCCAGCTCCGGGTTGCCCAAGCGGTGATTGCGCAAGCTACCGCCGCCCGGCAGGCGCATGTTGGCGACGCCGCTGCTGCCGACATTGCTGCCGCCCAAGCGCAGCTGGCTAGGGCAGAGAATGCTTATCAACAGGCCGCAGATGCACATCAAGAAACTATGACGTGTTATACGATTACACAGCCCGACGGCAGTACGAGCGATTTTTGTCCGGCTTTGGGCACGCTCGAAGAAATGGCCCGATTTCAGGAGCAAGCGGCTTACGCGGGCGTGTTGGCTGCGCAAGCTAATCTGAATGCTATTCGCGGGCTTGCCGGGGCGGAGGGAAGCGAGAAACAAGCCGTGGAGCAAACGGCCATCGCGCAACGCGCAGCGGTGACTGCGCAGTTGGCGTTGTTGCAAGCAGGCACCTCGGCTGAAGCTGTCGCCACAGCGGAAGCGGCGGTACTTCAGGCCCAAGCTACGCTCGAAGCAGCACGCGCACAACGCAATCGCTATGCACTGCGCGCCCCGTTCTCTGGCACTGTGACATCTGTCGCTGCCAGAACCGGGGATGCTGTCGCGTCCGGCGATGCGCTGATCACGTTGGCTACGCTCAACGCGTTGCAAGTACGCACCCAAGACCTCACGGAGTTGGATGTTCCGCGTTTGGCTATTGGGCAACCGGTGGCGATCACGCTAGATGCGCATCCTACCATAGTTTTTAGAGGGCAGCTGGCACACATTGGTCAGCAGAGTACTTCACATCTCGGTGATGTGGTCTATCCCACCACTATTGCTTTTGAGAATATTGTCCCCGACTGGGTACGTTGGGGGATGACCGTGCAGGTCGAAGTCCTTGACGATGCTGCCGCTGTTCCTGTGAGTGTGCTCCCCGCCGCGGAGCGGGATGTAATCATCGCGCAAGCCGTCATCGAACCGGCCCATTGGAGTGCCGTATCGTTTGCTATCAGCGGCAAAGTGGCTGAAGTTTTGATTGAGCCTGGCGAGACGGTTGTGGCTGGACAGCCCTTGATGCGGCTCGATGATACTTACGCGACCCTGGCAGTCCGGGAGGCGCAGGCCGCTTTGGCGGTGGCACAGTCGGAGTTGGCTTTGCGCCAGGCACTCCCCCAAGCAGAAGCTATCGCCGTAGCTGAGGCGCAGCTCGCTGTAGAAGCGGGTAATCTAGCGGCAGCCCGCGCGCGTTATCAGCAGGTCACTGCCGGCGGCGCGCAATCCGAGATGGCGGCGGCGCTCCTGCAATTGGAATCTGTGCAGGCCGAGCGTCGTCAAGTAGCAGTGCAGCTACAATGGGCAGAAGATGATGGGGACTCTAATCGTGCTGATGATTTGCGCCGCCAATTAGGTGTGCTTGATCGAGAAATCGCTGCTGCCGAGATATACCTGGGTGCCTTGCCCAATGTTAACGCTGCACAAATTCGTGCGGCGCAAGCGGGTGTCGCTATCGTTCAGGCGCAGTATGCTGTGGCTCAGGCGCAATTCGCAGCTGCGCAGGCGGGCTACACAGCCGAGGAAATCGCTGTTGCCAATGCCGGGGTGCAGCAAGCCGAAGTTGCTTTGGCGATGGCTCAAGCTGTGCTGGCGCGTACCGTCGTGCGCGCGCCATTCGCCGGCACCGTGACTCAGATTACAGCCGAGGTCGGCGATTTGGTCGCTGCGGGACAAAGCGTGTTGGTTCTCGCTACGCTGGATCAATGGCATGCACAAACTACTGATTTGCAAGAGCTGTTTATCTACCATATCGTCGCGGGCCAATCTGCAACGGTGCGCATAGATGCGCTACCCAATGTTACTTTCTCCGGTGCAGTAACACAGATAGGGCTACAAGGTGTTGAATATCGCGGTGATGTTACTTATCCGGTCGGCATTACCTTCGATGGTAGCGGACACACCTTGTACTGGGGCATGACGGCGTTGGTTGAGATCGCTGCACCCTAAGCCTGCCGAAGGAGGTGCGTTGCGCATCAGTGCAGGGAATGTGTTTGTAATTCAAACCGCCCGCCCAGTAATAGCCTGGGCGGGCGGTTGTGGTGATGGGGTTATTTATCCAGCGCGGCCAAAAATACTTCTATGGCTTGCATCACGGCTGCCGGGCATTCCTCATGCGCCACATGCCCGCATTGTGGCACGACCAGCAGCTCGGCGTTGGGGAGCTCGCCTGCCAGCCGGCTGCTATCGGCGGTAGGCACGATGCGGTCATCATCGCCAGTGATGACGAGTACCGGCAGCGTGAGCGCGTCCAATTGCGCGACGAGATCGGGATAGCCCGCCGCCAGCGTCATCTCCCACAATGCCTTATCCCAGTTCTCCGCTTGCAAGGGCCGTGTGTAACCATCGCGATCCTCCGCCGTGAGCAGGGCCGGATTGTGCCAGGCGCTCTCAACGAGCGCATCCCCACGCGCGAGCAGCTGGCGTGTGACCAGCGGCCCTAGGCGGCGCAGCTGCGGCGTGTGCAGCAGCGGGCGCACGAACGAGGGCGCGCCGCCGCCGGTGTAGAGCGCGGGCGAGATAAGGATCAGCGCCTTGACGCGCTCCGGGTAAAGCAGGGCCGTGTAGACCGCGAGTGTCCCTCCGGCAGAGTTGCCCACAAGGATGACCTCATCAGCCCCGTAAGTATCGAGCAAGCCCAGCACAATCGTTACTTGTGCTTCGGTGTCGTAGGGGTTGACGCCATCCCACGTCAGCGGGCGTTCGGTGAGGCCGAAGGCCGGACGGTCGTAGGCGATCACTGTGCCCCAATCGCTCAGCGGCTCCATGACTTTGTGCCACGAGTAGGTGCTCGCGCCGAAGCCGTGCAGCAGCAGGAAGGTCGGCGCACCCGCGCCGGTCAGCTTGTAGTGTACATTGACCCCCGCGAGTTCGATGAAGCGGCTGTCGGCATCCGCGAGCGTCTTTGGCGGCACCGTTCCCTCCAGCGGCGGAATCGGTACCAGGAATGGCCCTACCAGTAGCAGAACCAACAATCCAGCCAGCACTGTCAAGCGACAATTAGAAAGGGACATCGGCGACAATTAGAAATGCCCATATCAGAGGGCTAACCCTCAGCGGCCTGGGGCGGGGTCTCCGCAGCCAGGACAATGCCATTGCGGCGCGCAGCTTCT
>Ga0334882_1000465_pt1 | contig 63887 bp, 40 predicted proteins | sample GraSluR1_MG_5_FD_207226 | JGI IMG/M metagenome (GOLD analysis project Ga0334882, IMG submission 207226) | Sludge microbial communities from methane-producing bioreactor in Wageningen University, Netherlands - Granular Sludge_15_04-R1 | ecosystem: Engineered > Bioreactor > Anaerobic >... | reverse complement strand
CGGCGGCGGCGCTGAGGTTGGAGGCGGCGTCGTTGAGGCCGGCGAGCATCTCGCGCAGGCGAGCGCTGAGGGTGTTGAGGTTGTTCTTGAGGAGGTTGAAGTCACCCTTGAAGTCGGCGGTGATGGGAGCGGGGATGTCGCCCTGAGCGATGCGCTCGACGTATTGGGCAGCGATGTTGAGGGGGTCGATGACGGCGTCCATGGTGGCGTTGATGCCTTCGACGATGGTACGGAAGTCGCCCTGGTGGCGCGTCGCGTCGGCGCGGGTCGCCAGATGCCCGGCGACGGCGGCCTGGGTGAGCATATTGGTGTCGTCGATCAGGGCATTGATGGCGGCGATGCAGATGTTGAGGTTGTTCTTGATCTCGTTGAAGTCGCCGCGATATTCGTCGGTGATGGGGGCAGGGATGTCGCCCTTGGCGATGCGCTCCATGTATTCGCCGGCGACGTTGAGCGGGCCGACGACGGCATCCAGTGTGGCGTTGACGCCTTCGACGATCTCGCGGTACGCGCCCTGGAAGGCTTCCGCGTCACCGCGCATTGCTAACCGTCCTTCCACTGCTGCTTGAGTCAACCCATTCGCTTCAGTAATAAGACTTTGCAGCGAATCTTGCATCTGTCGCAGTGCTGGTGCGATTTCATCATGTTCATCCCGAGACCTGACGATGAAATCCAAATCGCCTGCGGCCACTTTTTGCATCGCGCCGACTACCTCGGTTTGCAATGCTTCGGCAAATTCATCCATTGTTTGCGCCAAAACACCGACTTCGTCCCGGCGATTCAGGTGCAGACGCTCGCCCAGGTGCCCCCGGCTCATTTCCCGGATCATATAGACGACCCGTTCCATTGGGCGGGTGACATTGCGTGAGAGGACGATGCCGAAGCCAATGCCTACGACAACAGCGATCACCATAGTCACGAGGATTGTCATCTCTGCAGCAATAGCCTGGGCGTCGGCGGTCTGGTCGGCAGCCAGGGCTGCATCGTAACTGGCATCGAACAATTCGCTCAATATCAGTGCGGAAGCTTCGAAATTCTTGCGAGCAGCGACGGATGCCGTCCAGGCCTCGGCGTCCAATCGATCAACTTCGGGATCACCGAAGGCTTGGCCGGCGTCGATCAAACGGTCACGTTCCTTGAGGAGTTGCATCGCTTTCTCGTGATTGACTTTCCATTGGTTCAACACGGGTGCGAATTCTTGCCATATCCGTTCTTCCTCATCGGTTCTTTTCAGTGCTTCGTAGGCGGTCCAGTTGACATCAATCGTCCGCCATGCGCTTTCTATTGAATCATATTGCTCCTGTCGCACTGTTTTATCCGCGATCAGATCGTTTAGGAACAGGCCGCGCTCACTGGCCAGCACATAGCCTTGTGCCTGGCCGAGAGCGCCCAGTTCTTTGATACCCGGCATTTGCTCTTCAAGGATATGATTGTAAGTCTCAGTGACGTTGATGAGGGTGAAATAGCCTACCGCTCCTACCACACCGGCAACCAATGCAACGATGATAAAAGCTCCCAGCAATTTAACGGTCAATTTGATGTTGTTCATCTTAGGTCTCCTGCCACAAATTAAGTGAGATTACTTTTCTGAAACAATTGTCCCGCGCCGTTAACACGATGGAAAAGTGGTTCGATTTCGAGCGGCAGTTTTTGTGTCTGCTCGGTGACGAGATAGCCGCCGGGCATCAAAGCTGCGTGAAACATCCGCAGCACGGCCACGCGCTGTTCTGGGGTGAAGTGTAGCAGCACGTTTTTGCAGACGATCAATCCTATCTCTGTACGAAAAGGTTCGAGTGTGAGCAAATCGTGACGATGATAATGGACTGCGCCGCGAATTTCGTTGCACACACGCATGTGACCGGCTTCGCCATCCGGCTCGAAATAGCGCGTTAAAATATCTGCCGGAACGCGCCCTACTTCTTTATCGGTGTAGACGCCGCGCGCGATGATGTCGCCAAAGTTTTGACTCTCGTCGATGTCGGTGGCGTAGATGCGCACGTTGCGGAACAGGAAATGCCCCATGTGCTCGCGGAAGGTGATGGCGAGGGAGTACGGTTCCGGCCCGTAAGCGCAGCCGGCGTCCCACACGTTGATGTAGCGCCGCGTCGCCAAGTCGGGCAGCGCGTGCTGGGCGATCAAATCCAGCACCGGCTGGTCGCGGAAGAAATACGTGAAGGCCATAGCCGCTACACCAGTTCCTCGTGGATGATGAGCTGCGGGTCGCTCAACAATTGTGGCAGGTCGAGAACAACCAGGAAAGCCGGCAAATCGTGGTCGTCATTGTTCTGCATCACACCGCGCAGGATGGCAGTGGGGACGTTGAGCGTGTCGGCAGTTTCCTGGAGACGGCTCTCCGGCAATGCGATGACGCTGAGCACATGATCGACTTTCAGCGCCAGTTCCAGCATCTCGGATTGCACGACGACCAGATATGCGCCCTCGCCGTTTCCGTTGGCCGCTGTTGGCAAGCCCAGAAAGCGCGCCAGATCGAGCACGGGGTAGATGCGCCCGCGCACATTGACCACACCCGCCATCCATCCCGGCGCGCGCGGTACCGGGGTGATGCGCTCCAGCGGGCGCGCATCGTAGACGTACTGCGCTTCCAAGCCATAGACCTCCTGTCCCAGTTGCACGAGCACGACTGACAGGTGTTCGCCGCCGTCGTCCTCCGCAACCTCTTCGGCCAGCATGTCGGCCCGGCGTGCCCAGGTCTGCTCCAATAATTCTGTCGTCAATTCGTCGTTCATCCACTGCATAGTCATACTTGTTCCCTCCTGCTCTTTACTCCTTACTCCTTACTCCCTGCTCACTCAACCATTGCTGTTGCTGGCGGTTGATGGCGTCGCGCAGGCGTTTTACGGTGACACCGCCGGAACGCGCCACGACCGCGTCGTCGGCCTGCGCTTCCAATAGGCGGCGGGCGTTGTCCAATGCCTTGAGCGCTGCCGGCGCCTGTTCGTTCTGGTAGTGTAGTCGCGCCAGGCTGAAGTGACCGAGCACGTCATTGCGGTCGATGTAGACGACCTTTTTGAGCGCCTCGATCGCTGCCGATAGCCTGGCCTGATGCTGTAAAACCAGCGCCAGGGTGTAGTAGGCTTCCAGTGCCAGTTTGTTGCGCCGCAGCGCCTCACGGCACCAACGCTCGGCGGCATCCAAATCGCCCAGGTTCGCGCACGTTTGGCCTAACAGGATGTAGACGTCGATGTTTACCGGTGGCGACTGTGTCAGGATCGACAGCAGGTTGCGCGCCTCCTCCGAGCGTCCAAATTCCACCAACTGCCGTGCTTGCTCCAGCGAGGGAACGTCCGCGGCGGGTGGGGGGGCAGGCGGCGACACGGCTGGCGTCGCTACCGGCGGTATGGTCACTGACGTCGTCGCCGAGGCGGTGGCTTTCTGCGGCGTCGTGAGGGATTGTGTCGTTTGTGGCGGCCATTGCCACGTGACAGCCTGCGCCGGATCTTGCCCATCCCGTTGATAGAGTATGGTATTGGGGAAGTTGCGGATCTGAAAGCGACGGTACACGTTCAGCGAAAGCTCGGAGTGTCCGACAACCAACCAGCCACCGTCCGTCAATGCCTCGTGGAAACGGTCCACAACCGCTGTCGTGATCATTTCATTGAAATAGATCGTCACGTTGCGGCACAGGATCAAATCCATGAACATGGTGTTGGTGGCATACGAGGGATATTCACTTCCGGCCAGGTTTAACCGGGTGAACGTGACCATGCGACGGACTTCGGGACTGAGTTCCCAACGGGCGCCGATGCGGTGGAAATAGCGGGGGCGCATCTCTTTGGATCGCGGCTCACGGAATGCCCACTCGCCGAATAGTCCTTGCCGCGCTCTATCAAGGGATGACGTGTTCACGTCTGTAGCGAGGATGGTGATAGACCACGCATCCACGTCGGGCAGCATATCACGCAGCAACATAGCGATGGAATATGGCTCCTCGCCGCTGGAGCACCCGGCGCTCCATATCCGCAGCGTGCGCAACATGCGCCGCCGTTCGATTAATTGCGGTAAGACGCTGGAGGCCAGCGCATCAAATTGGGCGGCGTCACGGAAGAAGTGCGTCTCGTTGATGGTAACGGCGTTGACCAGTCGCTCCATTTCTAGCCCGCCGTCGGCTTGCTCCACCAGTAGCGCGTAGTACTCGTTAAAATCGGCGGTGGGCGAAGCAGCGAAAGCGTGGAGCAGGGCCGATTCCAGCTCGGAGCGGCGGCGTTCGGAAAAATACAGGCCGTAGCGATCCAGTAACAGCTTGCTGAACCGCAGATAATCCCCGTATCCCAGGGTAGGGCGCGACGCAGTTTTGGTTGGCACGATAGCGCTCCTGCGTTACGCGGTTGTATCCGCCGCGCCGTTCGCTGCGCTGCCGTCATCCAGGGCCTGGGCGAGGGCATGTGCTTGTGCTGTGGTGAACAGAGCCTCGTGGTCGAGTAGCAGGATCGTGCGACCGTTTTGATAGGCGACACCGAGCACCATCTGGGCTACCTTCAATCCTGTGGGTAGGAAGGATGAAGGCGCTGCGGGCACGTCGCGTAAGGTAATCACTTCCAAGACTTCGTCTACGATCAATCCGACCATACGGTTGCCGGGCATTCGCATCAGTATGATGGGGGTGTGCAAGGCCCAGGGGCGTTTTTTCAGACCTACGTAATGGCGCAAACTCACCACCGGCGTCATCGTCCCGCGCACATTGATGATGCCCTCGATGCTATTGTGCATCTGCGGCAGGGGGATGATGCTGACCATTTCGATCAGTTGCACAATCGGCGCGATGGGGATCGCGTAGACCTGGCCCTCAAGTAAAAAGGTGAGTACTGTGTGCAACATATCGCTCTGAAAAGCGCTTGATTCCGATGTCGGTTTGACGTTCATATTTCATTTCCTCCTTCGATTCGGCCCTGATGACTGTGCCAGACTATCATCGGATGTCTCTAAATGCGTAAACTCGTGCTTCTACAATACCATAGGGCGGGGGAGTGAACGTTCCAACATCGTCTCAAAAAGCGCCCAATTGGATTTCACATGAACGCTTGTCGTGCGAGTTGGCAACACGCAGCACGACAGAGGGCGCTTTACCAAATCGCCCTAAAGATGTAACCCTACACGGATGTCAGGGGGATCAGGATTACGATGCTTTGTTTTGGGGATTCAAAAGTGTTTCGACGAGTGCGCGTGCTTGCGCGGCGGGATCGTGCTCCGCGTCCAGCCAGTGGATATCGTCGGCGCGGGAACGGAACCAGGCGTACTGGCGGCGGATGAAGGCGTGTGTATCGAGTTTGATGCGCTCGACAACCTCGGTAAGCGTAGCCTCGCCCGCGAAGTAGGGCCGGAACTGGCTGTACCCCAGGCTCGACATGGCCGGCAAGCGCCAGTCGTAGCCGCGTTCCAGCAACGCCTCGACTTCGGTGAGCAGACCGGCTGCCATCATCGCGTCCACGCGGGTGTCGGCGCGGGCGTAGAGGGCCGCGCGCTCCATCGTGAGGCCGAGGTGCAGCACGCGATACGGCGGGGGGATGCGGCGGCGCTGCGCGGAGAAGGGCTGCCCGGTCTTGACGCATACTTCCAGCGCGCGAATGACCCGCCGCAGGTTGCGTGGATCGATGAACGTCGCCGCCTCCGGGTCCAGCGCGATGAGACGCGCCCACAATGCGGCGGAGTCAGCAGCGGCCTGCGCCTCCAACTCGGCGCGCAATGCCGGATCGGGCGGGACTTCCGGCGTCTGCCAGCCTTCGAGGAGCGCGTAGACGTACTGTCCCGTGCCGCCCACCACGAGCGGGAGCCATCCACGCGCGGCAATCTCGGTGACGGCGGAGCGCGCCAGGCGTAAGAACGGCGCCAGCCCCACCGTCTCGTCCGGGTCGGCGATGTCGATGAGATGATGTGGCATCTGCTCGCGCTCCACGGGCGTGGGCTTCGCCGTGCCGATGTCCATAAAGCGGTAGAACTGCCGCGAATCGGCGGAGACCACCTCGGCGGGGAATGTCTCGCCCAGGGCCAGGGCGAGCGCCGTCTTGCCCACTGCGGTCGGCCCGACGATGGCGACGACGGGAATGAGTGGTGCGTCTGGGTTGTGCATAGAGATCATTGTACTGTATTTTGGGCAGATGTTGAATTCCCATCGTGTGATGGTATACTTTCGCGCAGCACGGAATTTGGGGGCCGATAACCGGCGTGGCTCATATACAAATCAAAAAGGAGCTGTGAGATGACCCGTTCACTATGGTACAAGATGACTGTAGTTTTACTGTTGTTGCTGTTTGGTGTGAATCCGGGCGGTATGACGATAGCCGCTGTGGATGCGCCACCGCAAGCGAAAATTATGGATGGGGTGTACCGTTCGCCGGTTGTGTTGCGCGCCGATCCCAACGTTTCTACCCATCGGGTGCCTGCGCCGGTTCACGCGCTCTCGTCACAGGGTATACAAAATGCCAATATCACCATCTACTACATCCCCGCAGGTGGGCAAGATTTTTATGGAGAGGACTGTTTCGCCTGGCCCCCGGCTGCTCAGACGGCATTTTCTTATGCGGCCAGCATTTGGGAGACGTTGATCCATTCTCCGGTTACCATTGTTATTCACGCTTGTTGGGCCGATCTTGGCGCGGGTTATCTCGGCTATGGTGGAGTCGACAATTACCAACGCGATTTTACCGGCGCGCCTACACCCAATACCTGGTATCCCGCTGCGCTTGCCAATGCCCTTGCCGGTAGCGACCTGTCACCGGCCCGGCCGGATATGCATCTGGCTTATAACCAGGCGATGGGGGACGAATGGTACTTCGGTACAGATGGTATCCCGGGCGCTAAGTATGACTTCGTCAGCGTGGTGTTGCACGAAATTGCCCATGGGCTGGGTTTTGCCGGCACGATGTGGGTTTCTAGTGGAGTGGGGGAATGGGGGTTTGGCAGCGGAACGATTTCTCCTGACAGCTATGACCGTTTCACTGAAGATGGCAGCGGCAATGCTCTGCTCAATACGGTGATCTACCCTAACCCTTCGACAGCGTTGGCCGTCGCGCTTACCAGTGGCAATGTCTGGTTCGACGGTTCTCACGCTAACGCCGCCAATGGTGGGGGACGGGTTAAGCTGTATGCTCCTTCTTCCTGGTCGCCCGGTTCTAGCTACTCGCACCTGGATGAAATCTTCAACAACACTGAGAACTCCCTGATGACATACTCTTTGAGTAAAGGCTCGTCTGAACATTCCCCTGGCCCGGTGACGATGGGGATTCTACGGGACATCGGTTGGCCGTCCGGCGAGAACACGCCTCCCACGCTTTCCGACCTGCCGGACCAAACGCTTACACCTGGGCAAAGCAAGAACGGCGCCATCAATCTGTGGACGTATGCTTCCGACGCTCAGGACATCGACGCAAATCTCACCTTCACCATCACCAACTCGCCGCCACTCACCGTGGGCGTGATGATCCGCGATAACCAATATATCGACATCAACCCAACGGGCAGCTTCACGGGAACCTTCCCGGTCGTCGTTGAGGTGCTGGATACCGGCGGGTTGACGGATACGGACAGTTTCACCATCACGTTTTTGGATTCTGTAACGCGGTATGTCTACTTGCCGATGGTGGCGCGTTGCTATCCGCTTGTGCCTTATCTGTCGCCCATCAGCAACCCGGATGGCGATGGCCTTTACACGATTCAGTGGACAATGCCTTCTTGTAGTACTCAAACACCATCGCAGTATGAGTTCCAGCTCGCTACAGACCCCGGGTTCAGTTATGTGGATGGCGACACAACGACGCAGACTTATGTCAATGTCTACACCCCAGACCCGGCGACGTACTATTGGCGGGTACGGGCTTACATCAACGGACAGTGGACAGGCTGGAGCAATGTGCAAAGCGTCACTGTGGGGGCATTCTCTTATGCGTTTGTCTACAACGCCACCGGTGGCACGCTCACCATTGAGATCGGCGGCATTGAAAAACGGTCCTTTGTTACCGGATTTGAGGGCTACTGGCGTAGTGTGCCGGTGGGAATCTACACGGTGAAAGTTTGGGCACGTTGTGGTTATCTACAAGAGTCGCTATATTTCCCGCTTGGAGAGTTCCACGATTTGGCGTTTCAATGTGTGCCAGCGGCGTCATTGTCATCCGCACCATCCACGACAGCGGTGCCGGGAGTGGATTTCGTCTTCAAGTCGACTGCGCCATAGTCGCGCAGGAATTGACGGTCTTCACGTCTTGGGCGTTTACGAGCACCGCGTGCTCGTAAACGCCCTTTTTATAAGACTTCCCAAGGCTCACTCTCTGGGTCAAGATACACTGTGATTCGTTCGAGCCGTCCCGCGCTATCCAGTACCACGGCCACGAAACTAACGTGCCAGGCGACGTCATCGGCCTCGTCTGTCCCCTGCGCGCTGAGATAGCGCCGGGCGACAGCCTCCATGCGGGCGAACTTGCGCGGCGTGAGCGACTCCTCCGGGCTGCCGTAGTTGCCGGTGCTTCCACGACTTGTCTCGCGCCGGGTGCGCACTTCGACGAAGTACCACTCGCCGGCTCGTTGTGCGATCAGGTCTGCTTCACCTTCGGGGCAATGCCAGTTCTGCGCGACGATGGCGAAGCCGCGTTGCTGTAAAGCCTCGGCGGCAAGCGCCTCCCCGCGCCGTCCCAATCCGACTCTTCCTTTGGCCATGGCTTCATCCTACAGGCAAAGGCCGTCGCTGTCAAGCAATCCTTGCGAAGGTTCTGAGCATCCACACTCTGCTGCAACCTTCGCAAGGGTGATCGCCCAGTTACGGATTGCCTTTCCCGTCAAGCGTGGTATGATCCTGAGGTGCTGTACTCGATGTCACACAAGGCTTGTTAATCCTATGAAACGCTGGTTACGACTGTTCGAATGGCTGATCTTTATCGGCTTGATTGTCTTTGTCATTATTGGCGCACAGGCGCTAGGGCATAACTATAATCATACCCGCGAAGTAACGGTGATCGTCACCCCGACACCTGACAATGTCTCGGCGACATCCCTTCCAATGACCGCTACGCCAACGCCTGTGCCGCCTACTTCCACTCCGCCTGCGCTACCACCGACCTGGACGCCGACTGCCCGGCCTACACAGACCCCACGGCCAACGATGACGCCGTCTCCCACGGCGACGCCGCCATCGATCGTGCTGCCCATTGCGGCGACGCCGATGTTTACCACGACGGCAGTGGTCACGTCGCCTTTGGAACAACCTACACCGATGCCGTTGATCGAACAGCCAAAGGGCACGATCAACATCCTTTTGCTCGGCAGCGACCGCCGGCCCGGCGAGGACGTCGCCCGCACCGATGTGATGATGATTGTCTCGGTTTTCCCGGACGTCCCCTCCGTCAGCATGATCTCGATTCCACGCGACTATTATGCCTGGATTCCAACGTGGGGTTTGGACAAAATCAACACGGCTTACCTGCGGGCACGAACGACCGGTTATCCCGGCGGCGGCCCGGCGCTGATTAAGGCGACGGTGGAGTACAATTTCGGCTTGCCGATCCATTATTACGCGATGGTGGATTTCAACAGTTATCGTAGCATCGTCGATGCAGTGGGAGGTGTGGACATTGTCGTTGAGTGCGGTTTCCACGACACTTATCCTGATGACGAGTCGCCCATTGGTCAAACAGACATCGATCTAGAGCCGGGCATCCATCACTTGGATGGTAAATTTGCCCTGTGGTACGTGCGTTCGCGCTGGAATACCTCCGACTTCGACCGCCACCGCCGCCAGCAACAGGTGCTGCGCGCCATCCTGCAAAGCGCATTGAGCCAGAATATGCTCGCGCGCATTCCCGACCTGTGGGGCGTCTATCAGGAGTCGGTCGAAACGGATATGGGGTTGACCGATATGCTTGCCCTCGCGCCCATCGCGATGCGGCTGGATATGCGCGACATTAAGAGCCGTTTCATCCGTGGAGGCAATTTGTTGACCTCCATGTCGGTGCCGCTGCGTGGTGCAGTGCTGGCTCCTCACTACGAAGAACTCTACACGTTTATGCAGGAGGCAGCGCAGCCGCCTGTGACGAGCCGCGCCGCTCAACGCGCCTATCGTGTGGAGGTATGGAACGGCAGCGGCAACAGTGGATGGGGAGAGGTGGCGGCTTATCGCTTGCGGCTGGAAGGTTTCGAAGTCCCGGCGATTCACCAAACCGAGGGCACGGCTCGCACGACCATCACAGACTATACGACAACGAGCAAAGGCTCACCGATTGCCCGCCTGATGACGCTCTACAAGCGCCAGCAGCGGGATGTGATTGCCGAGCCGACGGAGGGCAGTCCGGTTGATTTCCGGGTGACGCTGGGGTGGGATTACAATCCATGCGATGGGACGGGCACTACAGGCTGGCGTCCAACGCCAACGCCGCTCCCCACACCGGAGACACCGCCGGCGCCTGAGCCGTAATAAGCTGCTTTTGTGAGGTGCGACGTACTTTCAGCGGGTGAGGGCATCCGCCAGTGCCCCTATCCGCCGGGTACGTCGCATCTGTTTATGATTATGGATTACCTGAGCCGGCCCAGGGCACCGGCGATGCGCGCCAGCCCAGCCTGGATGTTCTCCATTGAGTTGGCGTAGCACAAGCGCAGATACCCCTCGCCGCCCGGCCCAAAAGCCGTGCCCGGCAGTACGGCGACGCCGGCCTCATCGAGCAGATAATCGGCGAGCCAATCTGCGGAGCGGCCAAACGCCGTCACGTTGGGGAACGTATAGAACGCACCGCGCGGCATACGGCATTTTACACCAGGGATGGCGTTCAGCGCGGCGACGAGGACATCGCGCCGGCGTTGGTACTCCGCCACGACCGCTTCCACCGGTTCTTGTGAGCCGGTGAGCGCTTCGATGCCCGCATACTGCGTAAACGTCGCCGTGCAGCCGACGGAGTGGGTCAGTAGCAGGTTCATACGTTCGGCCAGTGCCTCCGGCATGATGCCATAGCCTAGACGCCAGCCGGTCATCGCATACGTTTTGGAGAATCCATCGCAGATGATTGTGCGCTCGCGCATACCCGGCAGCGCCGCAATACTCGGCGCGGTCAGACCGTCGAACACCAGGCGCGCGTAGATTTCGTCGGAGAGCACCCAGAAGTCGTGTTTGCGCGCCGCTGCGGCGATGTGTTCCAATACTTCCCACGACAGCACACCGCCGGTCGGATTGCTCGGCGAGTTCAGGAACACCAGGCGGGTACGGTCACTCACCAACCGGTCGAAAGCGTCCAGGTCGAAGGCGAAGTCGTTCTCTTCGCGCAGCGGTACAGGAACCGGGATGCCGCCTGTCACGTCGACCACCGCCGCATAGGTCGGGAAGCCTGGGTCGGGATACATCACCTCGTCGCCTGGACGGACGAGCGCCATGGCGGGAAAGAACAGGATCGGCTTGGTGCCCGGCCCGACGATCACCTGAGAGGGGTGAATCTCGATGCCGCGCCGCCATCCCGCGTCCTCGGCGATGGCTTGGCGCAGCGCGGGAATCCCGGCGGGCGGATTGTACGTTGTGTAGCCGTCCTTGATGGCCTGGATGCCCGCCTGGGCGACATTGTCGAACGTGGGAACGTCCGGCTGGCCAATCTCCAGGTGGATGATGTCGCGGCCTTGCGCTTCGAGGGCCTGCGCGCGCGCCAGCATATAATAAGCGCCTTCCGGCTTCAGATTGCGAACACAATCGGCGAATTCCATGATCACCTCCAGAATGTCGGGTAGTCGCGTAGTCAGGTAGTCGTTAGTTGGCATTATAGCATCACACAGATTGGCAACAAACAAGGGTGGGAGGATCGATGACCGATCACTATGCAGACATTTACGCGCATCGCGCGGAGAAATATGAGCAACTGATCGCGCGGGAGGATTACACGGGTAATCTCCTCGCAACCTTACAGGAGATCGCGTCATTGCAGGGTCTGGACGTCATTGATATGGGCGCAGGCACGGGGCGGATGGCGCGGCTAATCGCGCCGTTTGCTCGTTCGGTCTGCGCTTTCGATACGTCGGTGGCGATGCTGGCAGTGGCGCAGGCGCGACTCGCGGCTGAGGGTGCGCGCCATTGGCACGTCGCCGTCGCCGATCACCGCGCACTGCCGGTAGAAAGCCACAGCGCGGATCTCGTCATCTCCGGGTGGAGCATCTGCTACACCGTCGTCTGGGAGCAGGATTGGCAGGCTGAACTTGGCAAAGCGTTGGCCGAGATGCAGCGTGTCGCGCGGCCCGGTGGCATGCTTGTCATTGTGGAGACGCAGGGCACCGGCTGCGAAACGCCCGCTCCGCCGGAAAGCATGAAGCCCTATTTCGCCTATCTGGAAGCGGCGGGTTTTGCCTCCACGTGGATACGCACCGATTACCGGTTTGCCTCGGTGGAGGAGGCGCGTGAATTGACGACATTCTTCTTCCAAAACGATATGTCCGGCAAACTCATCAGCTGCGAACCGGCGATTCTGCCGGAGTGTACGGGGATTTGGTGGAAGGGGGGCAAGGAGTAAGGAGTAAGGAGTAAGGAGTAAGGAGTAAGGAGTAAGGAGTAAGGAGTAAGAAGTAGGGAGTACGGGGTAGCTGGGGAAATTGTGAAGGTGGCGCCTTGAGGCGCCACCTTCACGCGGGTGATCGGGTGTTATGGTGCAGCGCGCATCACGAGCGGCAGGTAGACGATGTGCGGCGTAACCAAGGTCCACGCTACGCTTGTGTTGTTGACTGTCACCGCCTCCGGCACTGTCGTAGCAATCGTCACGGTGTTGGTCAGCCAGCCGGTGTACGCCGTGTCGATGACGACGGAAACGGTGAGCGTGCCACTTGCACCCGGCGCGAGGTTGAACACTTCCCACGTCAGCGTGCGGTCGGGCGATGGCAAGATCACTGTACCTGAGTGATCGTAAAGCTGCGTGTTCAGCGGTAACACATCGGTAATGGTGACGTAGGACGCGGGCGCATCGCCGACATTGGCGTAGGCCAGCGCATATGTGATCACGTCACCGGGATAGGCCGTCGCCGGCCCGGTTTTGTGGATCGTCAGGTCGGGCGCGCGTACCGTGGTGACGACGGGAGGGCTGGTGTTGTTGCCGATATCGCTGTCGAAGATCGTAGTCGTTATCGTTGCGGTGTTCGTCAGCAAGCCGGTGAAGGTGGGGTTGACGATGGCTGTGATGGTGAGGACGCCGCCATCACCGGGTGCCAGATTGTACACTTCCCATGTGAGCGTCTGCCCTGGCAACGGCAGCACAATCGTGCCGGTGTGATCGAGCGCCGTTAATTGCGGCGGCAGTATGTCGCTGATGGTAACGTAGGGCGCTGTTGCGTTACCGGCGTTGCTGTAGACCAGTGTGTATGTGATCAGCTCGCCGGGATAAGCCATAGCCGGCCCAACCTTGTGGAGGGTGAGGTCAGGCGCGCGCACCTCGGTGACAATGGGCGGGCTGATATTGTTTATGGTGTTGCTCTCGACTGCGGTGGTGGCAATGGTTGCGGTGTTTGTCAACAAACCGCTGAACGTGGGGCTGATGAGGGCGGTGAACGTGAGCACGCCGCCTGCGCCGGGCGCGAGATCGAACACTTCCCATGTGAGCGTCTGGCCCGGAAGCGGCAACATGACCGTGCCACTGTGGTCGTATACAGTTGTCTGCGGCGGCAACACATCGACGATGGTGACGTAAGGTGCGATCGCGTTGCCAACGTTGGAGTAGACCAGCGTGTACTCGATCACCTCACCAGGAGAAGCCGTCAGCGGTCCGCTCTTGTCAATCGCCAGGTCGGGTAGGTAGAGTTCGTATTCCAGGTACATAACAGGCCCGGTTAGGCCGTTTTCGCGGTCGTCGAAGCGCGCCAACGCGAAAAGGCGACATCCCTCGGTGAAGCGGAGCGCAAAACTGGCTTCGCCTGCCCCACTACGGATTTTCGTGATCAGATAGTTCCTTAACGCGGCGCTGTTGAACGTCACCGTCTGCCCACCCTCGGTGGGAGCGGGGCGCGTCTCGATTAGCGCGCCCACGGCGGGCGACGTGGCCCACGCGAGTGTTTCCTCCTGCCAGCCGCTTTCCGTCTCGTAGAGGCCAAGTATGACGTTGTCCGTGCCGGTCGCATAATTCGCCGTGAGCGTCAAAGCGGCGTTATGGACGAATCCCATCGTTGGGATATCGCTGAGGTCCCAATGAACGTAGGCAACATCCGTAGGATTGCAGGCGTTGGTGCTCGCCGCTACGGAGAGGGACTCCGCGTTGAAATTCATCTCCGGTTGGGTGATGCGGACAAAGGCATCTGGCCCGGCAGCGCCGCCTTCTTCTGACAAGACGCCTTCTACCAATAACAGCCCAAGACCAGCAAACAATATCGATAACAGTAAGCGTTTCATCATCCCTCTCCGGTAAGCATGACCTTCAGCACGATGTACATTCTTTGATGTAAACATTTTCATGCCTCCTGCCTCTTTTACGGCCACACGACCGGCGTATCTGATGTGAGGCACACGTGGTAAGGGTACCCCGTGCGCGCCGGAAAGTCGACGCCGAAGTCGATTTCCGGCAGCCAGAACTCGAAGGCGTGAACGTCTGCGCGCCAGTGCAGGGCCTGTTCGACGTGCGCCGTCCCTAGCGCTGCTACTAACGCTGAGGCCGACGTGATTCCCGTCTGGTCGAGGGGTAGCGATAGCTCGTTGAACAAACAGCCCTGAGCATCGCCAACGAGATCGAACCGCACGGTGTTCTGTGGCGGCACGCCTCCTAAAAAGCTCAGGACGGAGGGCGCGTTGCTGTTGACCTGGATCCAGTAAACGTGGCCAACAAGCAGGGGGAAGTTAGTCCCTACACTGTATGGCGGTAGCCAGGTTTCGTGAGACTGCGCGAAGGGATCCCAATGGAGCACCTGCTGCACGCTGTCGCCGATGTAAGCCGCCAACGCCGCCGCATTGGGGAGCTGCGCGGTCACGTCGAGCGGCAGTGCGATCACGTTGTAGCGTGTGCTACCGGGTTCGCCGGGCAGCAGCGCAAAATCGAACTCGCCGACGGCGTTGGACGGCAGCGATTCCCGCTCCTGCGCATCCAATGCCGTGACGACGTAGAAGTAGTTGACGTTGGGATCGCCGATCTTGCCGGTGTCGGTGTAGTTTGACGCTGTCACCGTGCCAATGGCATTGCCCGGTGAGGGGCCGAAGTACGCTTCTGTGCTGCGATACACTCGATACTGTGTTGCCCCAACGACCGTATTCCAGGTGAGTCTGACATTGCTGCCAGATTTTGTAATCATCACGAGCGGGCCGACGCCTACGGGGGTCTGTACTGTTGCCAAGTTGTTGCTCTTGTCACGATCGAGCACATCAGAGGCGATCTCAGCGCGGTTTTCGAGCATATCCTGGAATGAAGACGAGACCATTGCCGTGATTGTGATGACGCCCCCCGTTCCCACAGGCAGGTCGGCGACGTCCCACACGTAGGCCGTCCCCGCGCGTTGTGTGATGGTCATCCCGGAGGAGACGACCACCGGATTTTCCAGGCCTGCCGGGAGTACATCGGTGATAACGACGTTGTAGGCCGTGCTTGGACCGGCATTGGTGTAGGCCAACGTGTAGGTGATCGCCTCTGGGAAGAGTGCATTCGACGGCATTGTCTGTACCGTCTTGTCGATCTGCAAATCGGCTTTCAGTACATTGAGCGCCAGCGCAGGATCGCCAAAGAGGATGTAGGCATCAATCAGTTCATCGTGTCCCTGCCCGGCCATCGCCAGCTTGCCCAACGTCGTCGCCGGGCCGAGTTCGATGATGTGATCGTAGAAGATGGCTTGGAAGAGCACGCGGTTCATAACGTCATGACCGCTGGCCAGCCCCAGACCGGTGGGCGACCAACTGGCGATGGCTGCTTTGCCGGGCGCGCGGACGAGTCTTTCGGAAATCGCGGAGAAGTCCTGCCCAGGTCCGCTTGGGTAGATGTAATGACCTTCCAAACATGTCATCGGTACGAAAAATGGCAATCTGCCCACATTATTAAACAAATTCATATCCTGATACGTCAGGAAACCTTCATCGGCCCAAAACATCACTGCAGCATGGCCGACAAAATTTACGATTAGTCGCCCTTCATTGATGCCGCCAAACAGAGCAGTGCGCACCAGGCTTGTAGTGGTGTGGGGGGACTGCCCGTAGTAGACCTTTTGGGCGTTGTAGAGTGTGGGTACATAGTAATCGGCAATGGCGTTGGAATAAGCGCGGAAGTCGCCGGCATCATCGGGATTATCTGCCAGGAAGAGGATATCCCGGTTCCATTCGGTGGAAGGCGGATTTTGCATATAACCAAGGGCCTTGTCGACCATCGCCGTGGTCTCGGCGACGGTTTTCACCGGGAAGCGGCCCAGATGCATGTCGGGTAGGATATCATCTCCACTCACTGCCACGTAACGGTTATCCGCTGCTGTCTCACCCATCCAGGGGTCGATGAAGGCCAGATAGGGTGGAATGTATATCGTTTCGCTGCGTCCGAGATAGTTTTTGAAGTCGAAATGTCCATCACCCACGAGTAGCACATACATAGGGGCAGGGCGCGCCCATGACGTGTAAGCATACGCCAGGAAGCTTCGAATCGCTTCAGGATCGAAGATGCCGGAGTTGAACGTGTCGTAGACTTCTGCTACATCAACGATGTAAACGCGCAGGCCTTGTCCTGTGTGGTAATCGGCGAGCGGTTGGACTGCCGTGATCAAGTCAGAATGGGCAATTATAACGTAATCTGCGCCATTTGTCGCAGAAAGGAGATCGGAAGGCACATCTGCCACAATTGCTTTTGGAATGCGGCGTTGTACGGTTGTCAGCGCGAAGTAAGTGCGTTTGGCAGAGATAGTTTGCTGAAAAGCAAGTTGATATGTACTTCCTGTGGAAGTAATACCAGCTCCTAGGATACGGATGGGGTTAGTCGGTGCACTTATATCGAAAACATCAATGGTGCTCTTTGTAAATGCTCCCACACGATATTCCCATGTGCCGGGTACATCACCACCAAACACAAGCATATCCCCATCTGCGAGGTAGCGCCTGTTATAGGCAATTTCAAACCAGTTGATGAAGAAAATATTAACTATGATTCCACCATCTAGCGGCACATTGACACTTATAGAGTTTGTCCCGCTGATCAGTGTAGATTGCGGCACGGTGGAAGTGAACACATATGTAGCGTCGGGTGGCCACATCACGTCGTCGATTAAGAGACCGTTGAAATAGACTCGTGTGTGATGTTGTGGTATAGCACTATATCCCCGGAATAAGCCGGAAATAATCGCGCTAGTTGGCTCTGTAACTGGATGCGTTAAAGTAAAAGATGTTGTAAACGTCGTCGGTACACTAGCTCGAATGCGTTGCCAGTACCAATGATCATTGTCAGGGGCACTAGGATATGCAGTTTGGTAAGTTCTGTTTTGTTCAATCCGCTCCGTCGTCCGATAATACTCCGGCACCGCCGCCCCTTCACTTGGCGTACCATCTGACGTCCCCATCCGCAAGCCGTTCTCGCCACCCCACGTGAGCCAATACACGTTGACGTCGGTATACTTCGTCGTCATCTTCTGGCCGTAGAAGAGCACGTAGTCGCCGGTGTTAAACACGCCATCTGCTTCACCATCAACGTAGATGGCAACCTGGTTGCCCTGGTTATGCAGTTTTAGCGTGCGCGGATCAAGGGTATTCACCGGGACGCCGACTGTGAGCAGATCGGTGTAGGTCAGTTGGTAGATGCCATCTTCGTCCACCAGGACTTTGTAAGCTTCGTCGCTTACCGGCGCTTGGGCCGTGAGTGTGGATGGCAGCCGCTGTGATGCTTTGCGCCAAACGCGCGCGTCTTCGTAGTTGACGAGCGAATGGCGCAATACGTCCTCGAACGCGCCCTCATCCACCGCCGTTGTCGAAAGCGTCTGCGCCAACCGTTCCGCTGTCGTTTGCAGGGCTGCGTTGAAGGTCAACTGCACCTGGATGCGCTGCGCAAGCCGTAATTCTCCGGTGACGGGATTGTACTGAAAGGGGCGGAACTGTACTTGCGCCACGCGCTGGCTGCGCACGAAGCCCGTCGAGAGGAGCGTTGCCACCTCCGCCGGAATAAATTCCGCCGTTGTGTAAGCCACTGCATCGCGTGTACGCACCACACCCTGGTAGCGAGGCGGATCATCGGATGGCCCCATCTCCACAATCGGGCGTCCAACCGGGCAGAGCGTGTACGTCTCCGGGATGGCGATGGTCTCGACGTCTGCCACGGTCAACGTCACTTCGCCTTGCGCCGGGATGCCGACCATCGCACCTTTGACAAGCAGTTCCGGTGCGCCCGAAACGCCCGTATTGCTGTATCCATCGATCACAAGCTGTGTGCACGGGCCGGAATCGTCCTCGCTTTGGACAACCGTATACGCCGGTGTGATGAGTTCAAGCGTCACACTGCGTGCATCGGAGGCTAACACGCGCAAACCGGGAGCGATGTCGTTGGGTTCATCTGGCAATGTCGGCGAGGACGAGAGTAAGGCATGCCGTTCTGGCGAGTCTGGCGTTTGCTTGGCCAATAAAGGCGGCGCGGTAATCGCGCTCAATACGAGCAACAGGATCAAACTTACTTTGACAACGTGAAAGACTGATTTTCCCCTCATCATTTCTCTCCACACAATACCAGTTTAAATTGCCTCTTGGGGCATTATTTTCTAAGAAATATATCTACATTATAACCGATAAACATCGAAACTCAAATTGGGATTACGTAACGTTTGGGTTACAAGTACATTGGCTGGTTTGTCATTTTGTAAATCGTTGCGTGATTGGCAGCCGACGGTCTTTGCCGAAGGCGCGGGTGGTGATACGCACGCCTGGGGGGGCCTGGCGGCGCTTGTATTCGTTGCGATCCACCATGCGTGTGACGCGCTGCACCAGCGCCGGGTCATAGTATGCTGCGATATCCTCCGGTGACTGATCCTCTTCCACGTAGGCTTTGAGGATCGCGTCCAGCACCTCGTAGGGAGGCAGCGAGTCCGTGTCTTTCTGATCCGGGCGCAGTTCCGCCGAGGGTGGGCGGGTGATGCAACGTTCGGGGATCACGGGGGTGTCACTTTGCGCGTTGCGCCAGTACGAGAGATCGTAGACCAGTATTTTCAGCACGTCCTTAATGACGGCGAAGCCGCCTGCCATATCCCCATAGAGCGTGGCGTAGCCTGCGCTCATCTCACTCTTGTTGCCGGTCGTCAGCACCAGCCAGCCGAACTTGTTGGAGAGCGCCATCAGATAGTTGCCGCGAATCCGCGCCTGCACGTTTTCCTCGGCGACGTTCGGCGCGGTTCCGGCGAACGGTTCCGCCAGCACGTCCAGGTACGCCTGGAACACACTCTCGATAGGGATGGTCATAAAGCCGGTGCCCAGATTTTCCGCTAGAAGCGCCGCGTCGGTGTTGCTCATATCCGAGGTGTAGCGCGACGGCATCGCCACGCCCACCACGTTCTCCGGCCCTAGCGCATCCGCTGCGATGCACGCTACTAGCGATGAGTCGATGCCGCCGGAAAGTCCGATCACGACTTTCTCGAAGCCGTTCTTGCGGACGTAATCCCGCGTCCCCACGACGAGCGCCTGGTAGATCTCGGCCAGGGGGGGCATTGGTTCGTTGATATGTGGCGTGAGGGTGGAGCGGTCGGGCTGCGTGGGCTTGGCCTGAGCCAACGCGGGAAGCGGTACGGTCGTCAGCGGCGTGGCGGCAGTCTTGCGCCTCCGGGGATCGTGCAGCCGTCGCCGGAACACCGCGCTCAAGTCCACGTCCGCCACGATAAAATCCTCCGCAAACTGCGCTCCTCGCGCGATGACCTGCCCACGCTCGTCGATGATGACGCTGCCCCCGTCGAAGACCAGTTCGTCCTGCCCGCCTACCAAATTGCAGAAGGCGACCACGGCGGCGTTGTCCGTGGCGCGCGTCACGAGCATCTGCTCCCGTGCGACGGCTTTGCCTGCATGGTACGGCGACGCGGAGATATTCACCAGCAGGCGCGCGCCGCCGTGCAACGCCTGGATTTCGGGCGGCCCTGCCGGATACCAGATGTCCTCGCAGATGCTCACCCCAAAGGTGATTGCGTCTCGTCTGTAGACGGGAATCGTTTCGCCGCGCCGGAAGTAGCGATCTTCGTCGAAGACGGCGTAGTTGGGCAGGTACTGCTTGCGGTACGTGTGGACCCAAGCGCCATCGTGCAGGACGGCGGCGGCGTTATAAACGTCGTCGTCCACATCCGCAAATCCGACGATGGCGGTGATCCCCTGCGTCGCGCACGCCAGCCTGGCCACGATTGCCAGGTTCGCTTCAAGGAAGGCGGGTTTCAATAGCAGGTCTTCCGGTGGGTAGCCGGTCACGGCCAGTTCGGGGAAGAGCGCCAGATCTGCACCACACTCGCGCGCTTTGTGGATGCCGGCCTCGATCTTGCGTGCGTTGCCTTCGAGGTCGCCAACCAGCGTGTTGATCTGCGCCATCGCGATACGCCAACGGGTCATATTCACCTCGTTTTGGAAAGGATTAACAGGATTCACAAGAAGTTTAGGGCACTCATCCTATAAATCCTGTCAGAAGTCAGGTCAGTCTTCGATGCGAGTGATCCGTCCTACACCGGCCACCCGTTGGGAGACGGTGGGATTGCCGTAGTAATTGATGGACCCTGCGCCGTTGATCGTCGCATCTAAGCTATCGCTCACGCGCACCGTTGCGGAGCCGGCCGCGTTGATCTCGACTTTGGCCGTTGTGCCCCACAGGTCACGGGCCTGATAATTGCCTATGCCGTTGATTTTCACGGTCTGCGCCGTCGCTTCGCCCGATGCCGTCACGTTGCCGGCGCCGGATATCGTCACCGCAAGCGTGTCGACATCCAGGTCCGATAGAGCGAAGTTGCCGGCGCCGTTGGCGTTCACAGTGAAGGTTTCGGCGCGCATCCCCGGCGCTTCGATGTCGCCCGCGCCATCCAACGTGATCGTGTCCAGCGTCTTCACGGTCAGGTAGAAGTTGATCGGCTTACGGTTGACCGCCAGGATGTTCTTTTGCCAGCGAATGGCGAGTTCCCCGTTCTCGACTTCGGTCGTGATGTATTGCATAAAGTTGTCTTCGGCTTCGATGCGCAGGGATTCTGTCTGCCCGTGTTGAATGTGCAGGCGGCCAAAACCGGCCAGGCGCACCCGGCTGAAGTCGCGCACGGTGCGCGTTTCCTCAATCACGTTTCCCGAACCCTCTACTTTCTCCACATCGATGTCGATGTTGATTTCCGGTACCGTAATCGTACATGCCAGGCTGGTCGCCAAAATTGCAAAGACGATTCCAAACCCAATGCTCTTTTTCATTAGTATTCCGCTCCTTTCACACCTTACTACGAACCCGACAAAGGGAGAGAAGTGGGGGTTGTGGGTGGGCGCAGCCCGCCCCCAACTCCCACTCCCCCGATTTTAGTACGTGATGTTGTGTTGCCGGGTTGCGATGCCTATTCTACACCGTAGGCCATCATGATGATCCGCTCAAACAGTCCGGACGGGACAAGGCGTTTCACCAGGACGGCCAGCTTTTGGTGAAAGGGTCCCACGACGTAGCGCACTTTGGGCCACGTCGCGGCTACAATCCGCACCACGGTGCGGGCGATGGTTTCCGGCGGTGCCCCGTTGTGCTCGTCTGTCTCGATCCGCGCTAACGTGCGCCGGTACGCCTCGCGGTAGACGGGGCTTTCTTCCGCGCCGCGGGTGTGGCGGCGATTGGCGGTGAACGCCGTGCGCGTGTCGCCGGGTTCTACCAAAGTCACGTGGATGCCGAAGCGCTTGACCTCCATCCGTAGGGCCTCGCTCAACCCCTCGAGTGCGTACTTGCTGGCACTGTAGAGCCCCTGAAACGGCAGGCCAATCAACCCGCCGATGGAGCTGACGTTGATGATCGTTCCGCTTCCTTGCGCCCGCATGGTTGGTAGTACGGCGTGGCAGACCCGCAGCACGCCGAGGAAATTGGTCTCGAAGATAGCCTGTGCCTCTTCGATGGCGGTGTCTTCGACCGCGCCACCATAGCCAAAGCCCGCGTTGTTCACCACGACGTCGATACGGCCTTCACGGTCGAGGATTGTCTGCACGGCTGCCTGGACTGACGCTGCGTCGGTTACGTCCATCGCAAGCATGGCAAAATCACCGTCCGCGTTGCGTGGAGTGCGGCTCGTCCCGTACACGCGATGCCCCTGCTGCACCAAGGCCGTCGCACACGCGCGCCCGATTCCTAACGATGCGCCCGTCACCAAAATGACTTTTTCATCTGTCTTTGCCATTTCCCCTCATCATTTTGCGCCTTCCGGGAAGCTGCACAAGTATCATCGGGAGCAAAATCCTGTGATAAAGCCGTTGTTTCGCTTTTACAAGGCTGTGCTGAACTTCCCGGAAGGTCGTGCCCGTGCCGCGAGTTACCAACTCGCGCTACAGTTTTCAACTCTGGTATAATGTGAAATGCTATTGTAACCTGAATGGAGGAATACGCTATGATAAAGAGAGAGTGCCGTCTACAGCAGCACACAGCGTTGGCAACGACGTTGGATGCTGTGCTCAAGCCTAGTACGCGCAGCGAATATCTGGCGTATGGCATATCGCAAGTGGGCAGCCCCCCCGTGATGGGCCTGTTGGGGCTGATTTTTATCGCCGCCAGCATCGCTGTGCCCGGCGTGTGGCTATGGTCGGTTGTGTACGTTGTTATGGCGATGGTTGCGCCGTTGCTGTTTCTGATCTGGCAGGTACGCCATGGGCGCGTCACCGACCTGGATGTGCAGCTTCGGGAGCAGCGCAAAGGCTCGTTACTGGTGACCATCGCCGGGTTTGGCGTGAGTTGGCTCGTGATGCACATCGGGCACGCGCCGCCAGTGCTCAAGGCGATGGCAGGCGCGGGCTTTGTGCAGTGGCTGATCGTCTTCGCCATCACATTGCGTTGGAAGATCAGCGCGCACACCTCATCGGCTGCCGGCGTGACGGTGCTTATCTTGCGCGTGTTTGGTCTGGCCGCTGTACCGCTCGTCATCAGCATCCCGCTGATCGCCTGGTCGCGCGTCAAACTGCGGCGACACACGCTCGGCCAGACCATCGCCGGGGCATTGCTCGGTTGTGGCGTCATCGTGGGGGCTATTCTACTCACGCCCGCACTGTGACGTTGCCCTTCCGCTAAATTGGCATACAATTTGTCCCAATGGATTGAATATTACCGGTTTCATAAATTCTCCGGGAGGTACTATGCCTGCAACGGATGAAGAGGTGCGTACGTTGGGAGAAGCTTTGGCGCGGGAGCAACAGGCGCGTGAGAAGGCCGAGGCCGCACTCGTCGAAGCCCAACGCGCCCGGCAGCAGTTTGTCTCCCTGGTGACGCACGAGTTGCGTGTGCCGATGACGTCCATCAAGGGCTACACCGATTTATTGCTCAAGGGCATTGTGGGGCCGCTCAACGAGGCGCAGACGAACTTCCTGCAGACGGTGCGCGCCAACGTGGAACGTATGGCGCGCATGGTCGCGGACCTGGGCGACATCAATAAGCTGGAAGGGCAGGGTCTGAAGTTCACCCCAACCGCCGTCTCGCTTGTGACGGCCCTCGACGAAGCCTTACGTCCCCTGGAGAACGCCATCGCGCAGAAAGGCCAGACCGTCACCCGCGCCATCCCCGCCGATTTACCCGCGCTCTGGTGTGACCACGACCGTCTCGTGCAGGTGTTGGCGAATTTGCTCAGCAACGCCCATCTCTACACCCCGGAAGGCGGCATCCTGACCATCACCGCCGCGCCCGCGCCCGATGCACCCGCCGTGCGCGTGGCCGTACGTGACAACGGCATCGGCATCCTGCCGGAAGAACAACATCGTGTGTTCGAGATGTTCTTCCGTGCCTCGGACGAAGAGACGCGCCAGGTCCCCGGCAACGGGCTGGCGCTGCACCTCTCCCGGCGTCTCGTCGAACAGCAGGGTGGACACCTCTGGTTCGAGAGCGAGCGCGGCGTAGGGTCTACGTTCACCTTTCAACTTCCCTCGCAATAAGTCAAGCTTGATCCCCACAGACCTGACGGTTTTTCCTGTCAGGTCTGTTTTGTTGTGCTTCATTAACCTAAAATTTGCGGAATTGTTATAGTTACGTCTGTAGATACGAGTACAATAGGGTCAATAAGGCTGTGCGTGTAAGGTGCAATGTGTAATGTGGGAAAGTGCACCACCATAGTGCTATGACGAAACATACAACACGATCTATAGACAGGGAATCAACTCTGCCGGCAACCGAAACCGAAGTTTCACAGGACCTTGCCGGCACGCTTGCGTTGGGTGTGGTGGACGGCAGCGTGCGACTCGTTCCGCACAATCCGCTATGGCAGACGTACTTCGATCTTGAAAGCCAGCATTTGTACAAGGTGCTGGAGCCATACATTAAGGAGATTCGCCACATCGGCAGCACTGCCATTCCGGGCATCTTCGCCAAACCCATTCTCGACATAATGGTAGGACTGGTGAATGTTGCAGATGTTCGCCATTGCGAAGCGCCGTTGGAAGCTCTGGATTACATTTATGAAGGTGAGCAGGACATCTCCGGATGGCATTTCTTCAGGAAGAAAACCGGCGACCTGACGACACATCATCTACACGTTGTTGAATGGAACGGTGCATATTGGCGCGACCATGTGCTGTTTCAGGAGTATCTCTTCCGGCATCCAGAGGTCGCCGAGGCGTATGAAAGACTGAAGATCACGTTGGCGAAGAAATATGCCGACGATCGCGAAGCTTATACGCAGGATAAGACTGATTTCATCAACAAAATCACGGAAATGGCACGTCGCGTGCAGCAACACCGGCCTTCGCCCAACGGGGAAGAAGGGCAAGACGAGTCATAGACAACAAAAAATCCCCAACCACAAGCCGGTTGGGGATTTGATGTAGGTTAATCTCAATACGTCATCGTGCGGGGCAGTTGTTTGGCCTGTTCGATCCAATCGGCGACCTGATTCTGCGACGGCAGGCGGCGTACCAGCTTGCGCTCTTCGTTGACCTCGACAATCTTGTTGTAGAGGTTTTCGGCATTACGCTGCGCCAGTTCGGGAACCGTATCGACACCCGCGATCTCCAGCAAATCGCCGAATTCCTCACCAATCCCCTTGACACGGAAGAGGTCTGCGCGGTTCACCCATTTGAGGATGAGTTGGTTGCTGATGCCGGTCTTCTCCACCAGGTCGGCGCGACCTTTGGCTGTTTTGCCCTGCTCGAGCAGCGCCTCCAGCGATCCCACACCGGCTTCCTCCAATTGCTTGGCGTAAGTATCGCCAATCCCTTCGATCGTCTGTAACTTCGTCATGTTTGCCTCCCTATTGTGAGAATACTCTGTATGCTTTCTACCTTACATCTTAAGCATACAGAGAATCATGCAAAAGTCAAGATGTGTTTGCAGAGATGGATAGCAATTTTGACAGACTACGTTAGCCGCTTTTGGCGATATAGGATCACCAAACTCGCCATCATCATCAATCCTAAAGCCATTGGCATGACTGCGTTGCGTGCAGCAACATGTTGTAACTTTACCGCCGTGGGTGCAGTGATACCGGCGGTGTTGACTGGGCCATGGAGCGTGCTCACCCCCTTCAGGTCGAGGTCTTCCAGCTTGTAATAGTAGATCAAGCCGGGTTGCACGTCGCTATCCAGCCATTCGTAGATGCCGCCCATCACCTCACCCGGGAACTGCGGCGGGATGAGTGTGGCGTTGAGGCGCGTGTAAGGACCCGTCGCGGCTGTGCTGCGATAGAGGTTGAAGCCCACGTTGTCTAACTCCATCGCGGTCTCCCAGGTGACCAAGATGCCCTCGCCCTGTGAGGCGACCTCGAAGGCGGCGAGCTTGACAGCCGTGGGCAGGTCTACGTCGAACGTGGTGCTCAGCAGGCCAACGTCCAGTATCCCTACCGTCGCCGTGACCGTCGCTGTGTACCGCCCGGTGATCGCGGGCGCATCTGCCGTGAAGATCAAGTCGAGCGTTCCCGGCTCCCCAGACGCTACCGTGCCGGAGGCGGGTACGGTGTAAGAAAGCAGCGGCACACCCGTCCAGGTCAATACACCGGTCGCGTCCAGCGCCGGATATTGGCTGGAGTTGCCGGGGTCAATGGCGCTGGAGGGCGCCATGCCCTTGTAGACCACGTACCGGGGAAGCTTAAAATGCACGCGATGGACAACGATTGGCTTTGCAAAGCTGTTGCGCAGGCGCACCGTGTACGTGACCGTCCCGGCGGACGTGAGCAACGTGGGTTCGACGGTTACGGCCACATCCAGTGACAGTATAGCCTCTGGGAAAGGTGCGCTGAGATCATCGAACTCTTTAGCGTATTTTCGCGCATCGCCGCGGGTGCTTGTCGCCCAGGGCCGGGAGTCGGTTTCTGTCTGGCATTGCGCTTGCCAGACATACGCCATCGTCACGACCGGCTGCGTGTTGCTCGATACGGCTCCATCAAAGTGCAATCTGTGCAGCGTCCCCGTCGATACGCCCGTCATATTCGATGCAGTCACCTCGGCCTTAACCAGCCGGAAACAGGTGTCCGCAAAACCTGCGTCGCCGGTGGGTTGGAACAACGCGCCGCTGATATTGCGCGGAAATACATAAGTCACCGTCTGGGTCAAGAGCTGGCCGATGGCGACCTCACTGTCCAGACTTGCCGGGTTGATGTTGGCTGCGCCGCCGCCGACCCCCTCACTGCTGGCGGTGGTAAGATTGCCGGTGTAGCTCGCCGGCGCGCTCAGGTTATCGGCCGTCATGGTGAGTGTATACCCATCGCTCACATTGTACGGTGAACCGGCCTGACACGCGCCACTGTAATCCACGTACCAATAGCCGTGATACGTCTCGCCAGGCGCAAGGTTGCCCACGTAACGCGTGGGATCGGCGGTGAGGGTAAAGTTATCGGAGGTGAACCCGGAAAGCACGACCTCGACACCACGCAGGGTCTCTGTGGCGTTGTTGGTCACAGCAATCGCCATCCATAGTGCGCTTGGGCCGGCTGTGCATGCGTTGACGCTATCCAGCCAGGCCGTTTCACCGCTGTTGAGCGTGAAAGAAATCTGGTCGGGTTCGACGTTCTGTGTTAGCCATACGTATACAATGGCAGGCGACGCAGACATCCTATGCGGCTGTGCAGTGACCGGCGATGCCCACAACAAGGCGAACAACAACATCCCACTTGATACGACTAACACCTTCTTGATCATACGTTCCTCGTCACACAAAAATGTTTCTCATAGTATAGGATTCCCAGGATTCCCCACATAACATCATAACCAAAAAGGCTTTTTGCAACGTTTGCGTTTCATTGGTGTTGGGTTACAGAAAAGTAGCAAAAAACCCGGGATTTCGAAAAATCCCGGGTTTTCAATCGCGGATTTACACAGAAGTCGATGCCTCTATCCCAGTCCTGACGTCAATCCGCGTCCCACGATAGACACTCTTAACGCCGGCGGAGCACGACCCACAACCCCATCACTGCGATCAATCCCACTACCAGCGGCGTCATCATGCTATGCGCATCGATGCGTTGCAGGCGGACGGCGGTCGGCGCGGTGATGGCGACAGTGCTCACCGGACCGTGGAACGTGCTCACACCCTTGATGTCGATGTCTTCCAACTTGTAGAAGTAGGTCACGCCGGGTTGCACGTCCGTGTCGAGCCATTCGTAATAGCCGCCCATAATTTCACCTGGGAACTGCGGCGGGATGAGGGTGGCGTTGAGCCGCGTGTATGGCCCCGCCGCAGCCGTGCTGCGATAGAGGTTGAAGCCCACATTATCCAGCTCCATCGCCGTCTCCCAGGTGATGAGGATGGCGGCGGCGCCCTGCGGCGCGTCCTGCGGCGTGGCTTCGAAGCCGGCGAGCCTGATGGCGGTGGGATTAAAGTCGTCTTTGTTGAAACTCCAATCTTGTACTTCGCCATTGGTAGCATAGCCGACGAAAGAAAGTAACGGCAAAAGCGGCTCGTTTGAAAACAGGCGGATGCGCATGAATACAGTCTCTTCTGTAATGTCGCCATCCGCTGGTATGTCGAAGGTGATTGTGTTATCGCCTACAGAGACCGCAAAACTGCCAATAAACTCATTCTCGCCCAGGAAGTCGCCACTGCCATCCCAATCGATCCAGATAAGCAGGTAACCTGGCCCGCTTGCCTCCGCCACGATCGTCCCAATGCCACCTGCTTGCCATGTGTGCACATCGAACGCAATACCTTCATCATCGTCTGCATCGGCTATATCAGAACCCGTCTTACCATCTGATTCTGTGCTTGGTGTCTGGCCTAGATAGAGATCGCCAGTGGAATGCCGCGCCCCATTGTTAGAGAGCAAGGTGATGCTGTCGTATGTGCCTGGTAAGTCGCCAAAGTCATACAGGACATTAGAGCGGTAAGCAAAATCCACATTTTGGATGGTGCTGCCACTAGAGAAGGTGCCCCTGATGGTTTGGTAGGCGCTGACGAGATATTCCGTGACAAGGTCAATCGTGGGGACAACTGTTGTCGTACCAGTTGGTTGATCACCGCCATCTCGAACGCTGACATTGCCGGTAGCGGTTGTTATGCCTAAGCCAGAGAAAGGCGCAGCGGTGGAGATGGCGTAGTATGTACCGCTATTGCCAGAATAAGTTGCTGCTGGCAGACTGGTGAAGGTGTAGTCGCCATTGCTATCGGTGGTAGTGACGCCGACCAATTCGCAGCCGGTCCGAACGCCAGCAACATCTGTACACAGATAAGCATAGACGGTGGTGCCGCTCAAGGCGGTCTCGCCTGTGGTGACGCCGGATGCGTAGCCAGAGCCGGGCGCGGCAACGTTGCATTGTCCGTTTGCGCTGCTATCATCCATACAGATGGTGCCGCTGAGGGTGTTGACGCCCGCGTAGCGGAAGCCACTGTCGATGGCCATACTGCCCACGCCGCCGCTTACAGTGACGGTGGTCGATGTGCCCACACTCTGATTGAGGTTGCCCACAGAGGTCATCCCGGAAGGCGTCTGGAAGGCTACGGTGTACGTCGCGTCCGGCAGATTGACAAAGGAATAGTAGCCGTCGAAGTCGGTGGTCGTGGTGATCGCTACACCATCCCCGTTGCCAAGGTCGATCCCAGACGGCGGTGTTATCGTAACCACCACTCCAGGGATACCCACCTCGGTCGCGTCCTGGAATCCGTCATTGTCAAAATCCAGCCAGACGTAGTCACCGACGACGCCGAGCGGCTGGTAGCCAAAATCTGCACCCATAAAGTTCGTACCGGGGTAAACCCTGACGGTGGTGGCATTGTCGCAGGCAAACGCGCCGCTGTTAGGGTAGATGTCGGTCTTGGTGCAGGCTTCGCCGTCACGGTCGGGATCGGCAGTTTGCGAGGCTGGATAAGGCAAAGTGCCTGTAACCACCTGCACACTATAGAGATAAGGCGCGCTGCTGTCGCCGGTTGGCAGCCCGGTGAACTGGTAGAAGCCGGTGGGGTCGAGGGCCGGATCGTTGGTAGGGTTGTACGCCGTCTGCGTTGTCGAGATGACCGCGCCCGGCGCGTATACTACGCCTTGATAGGTGATCGCAAAGGCGTTATTGTTGATCAATCGCACCGTCACGTTGGGGATGCCGACCTCATTCCAGTCCTGCTCGCCGTTACCGTTGGCGTCGTAGTAGACCGTATCGCCGATAGCGGCCAGCGGCTTGAAGCCGAAGTCGGCGTCCAGGTAGATTCTCTGGGTGTCGTCCAGGGTGCGGGTGTATATCGTCGGCGTGCTCGGCACATAGTACCCGCCAGGGCCGACAGGAATTTCGTCAGATTCTTCGTAATCCACCGTCACGCGGTACTCGCCGTCAGGCAAATTGGTAAACAGGTATTTGCCGTCCGCATCGGTTGTCTTACTATCCAATTCGATCCAGGTACCGTTGATATTAACTTCCAGCAAGACGGTGACGCCCTGAATGCCGGTTTCCTGCACGCCGGACTGGACGCCATCGCCGTTGAGGTCTCTCCAAACGGTATCGCCGATTTGGCCGGTGCCTACTGGCTTGTAACCAAAGTCAGCCGTGTCTATAGAAGTCGTGTAATTCTGGTAACGGCCTACGCCGTCGCAAACTTTACACGTGCCGGTTTCATTCGGGTCCTTGGTCATCGCAAAACTTGCGGGCAAATCAGGATCGTTGCGATCTACCATCACCAGATAATTCAGATTTGCCGGCAGGTTGCTGAAACCATAGACGCCGTCGCCATTGGTCTCTGTAGAAGCATACCATAAGTCACCCGCGTCTATAACTCCATTGTTATTGACATCAACATACAGCAAGACTGTGACATTGGGAATACCAGCATCCGTGGCGCCTTGATAGCCGTCGCCGTTCCAGTCGTAGAACACGGTGTCGCCAAGTGTCAACGTGCCTGCGGGTTGATAGCCAAAGTTGAAAGGCCCTCGCCTTACGCCACCAGACGTATCAATCGCAGTCGTTGTTTTATGATCGCAGGTGACGCACTGCGCGTTAGGGAGATCAGGGTCGCCAGTTTGCGTCCAACCGGATGGCAGGGTTGACTGTTGCACACAGACATAATGGTTAGCGTTGGCAGTTACACTCTGGAAAATATAGTACCCGCTAGCATCAGTGGTCCGCATACTGACATAACCGGTACCAGTACCATCACAAGCGGCCGGTGGATTGCTCGTATACAGGCGAACAGTCACGCCCTGGATGCCATTTTCATTGCTGTTAAACGTGCCCAAACTTGTCAGATCCGCCCAGACATAGCCAAACAAATCGCTGGTTGTTTTGTCGTAGCCAAAGTTTTGATTGACACGATCATTGGTGGCCGAATTGCCGTCGGTCAGGTTAATGATGATATCTTGGATGTTTTCGCGTGTGGTAGTGTTACCAACGCCGTCATTGTCATAGTTTTGATCGCTAGAAGTGAAACCGGTTGGCGTGGTCACTACCACTACATAAGTACCCGCCGCTAACCCGATGAAATTGTAATTGCCGTTGGCATCCGTGATCTGTGTGTCATAAATGATATTGTCACAGTTACGATTGTCGCATAAACGAACGGTTGTGCCTGGCAGCGGAGGCTCGCCTGCATCAACAGTAGTGTTGTTATTTGTATTGTTCCACACTTTACCCGAGATACTTCCGCCCGGAGCAACTGTGAAATTGACCGTTTCGCTGGCATCGTTAACCGGCAGACCAGAAGCGTAGTAAGCGTTGGCAACTGCGCCGGTATTGTAAGTGGAGTAGCCTTCCCTGTTATTATCATTATTGACATCCAGATGAACCGCCGTAAAGACCAGGCTTATCTCTTTGACGCCGCCAGCGTAAATAGTGCCGATATTGTTCCAGGTAAGCGTGCCGGCCGGCGTTGTGCTATCCGGATAAGGATTGGCGGTAATGAAGGTCAAGCGTGTTGGGTCATAAGTATCGGTTAGCGGCACTACTGTCATATGCATATTGGGATCGGCGCAAACTGAGTTAGTCGTGACCTTGAAGCCAATTGCATCCAGGTAAATGACACGCCCATCAGCAGAACCGGCTTTGGCCTGTGTCAAGCGAAGCGTCGTAGCTGCATTGGTCAAGTCGGATAGCGACCAGGTACGTAGACCCTTGACATTCAAGTGATAGACGCCGTAGTTAGCCGAACCGATGTATTCATTTAAGTCATCTTTGGTTAATGTAGCGATAACAGTTTCTGCATAGCCTGGCGCAGCCATACGTAGCACCAGACTGTCATCAATTGTTGCGCCATCCATATAGAAGTAGAATTGAACCTCGATATCATCTACCGTAGTGCCGGTTACACCTGAGGCGCTAAACGTTCCCGCAAGCAAGTTATTATTGCCGCCTGTGTCCCAAGTTCCCAACGAATATACTCTGTCTGGCGCTCCCATAGCGGCGGTATTTGGGCCAGGCGTCCATTGGTTCAATGTGATTGCGCTAGGCCAATAGTTATATGTGCAGTAGCCAGATGCTTTGCCATCGCCAGGCAATTTATTAGCCACATCAATCTGGAAACTCACCGTCCCGCCGCTGCGTGGGCTGCCTGTTGTCAAACGTTTATCCAGCGTCAATGCCGGAGCGAAACCGAAATTTACGCCGGTAACATTGGCCGCGTCAATCGTAATAGAACGCACAACACTGTTAGTGTTTGTCCAACCGGTCGTAAGATCGGGATCGTTAGCATCAACCACCACCAGATATTTTGTGCCGCCGCCAGGCAAATTAGAGAATGTGAACGTGGTATCAGCATCTTCATTTGTAGCAAGCGGAATATCGCCATCATCAAGTAAGCCATCGCCGTTCACATCCAGATAGAGGCTGGTTCTAATCCAATCTACGTTGGCTGTACCGGTTTCGTCTGTATTGTAAATCCCGTTGGCATAGTTAGGACCAACACCGGTATCCTCAAACTGACGACCGGAAATGGAATAACTGCCACTGGCCAATGTATAAGCATCATCATAAGCGAAAGGCTTGGCATTCCCTAAACCAATACCAGCCGTGTTGATGAAAACTGCACCGCTGTTGGCCGTTACACTGAACGTGACCGTGCCGCTCGCGCCGGCCGGTAGATCATTGCTGAGCCACCATTGAATGTGTCTCACGGTGCCTGTGTCAGTTGCGACCCAATTCACGCCATCTGCAGAGTAACGGATGATGTAGGCAGTTACGCCGGCCGGTAACGTGTTGTTGGCGGCGGCAGAACCGGCCACATAGGTCGTCCCTGCCGGGATGCTGTCCTGAATCACAATCGGCAGACCATATTCCGGCAATCCGAGACTGACATCCGTGGGATTGTTAAACGCAATGGTGTAGTTGATGGTTCCACCGGGGACGATCAAGCCCAGAACCGGATCCGCCGTTTTGTTGATCGCGCCGTCAGGCATGGCCTGACTGGTGAGTGGGGGAATCCCTGTGCCAAAGTCGGCGTTGAATTTCTCGTTATCGCGCCCGGAAGCCACTTCCTGGTATGGTGAAAGTCCCGCAGTACACGCACCATCAATGGCGACGTATTGGTAGTACACCAGACCCACCACGCCGGTATTGTCGGGTGGGAGGTTCTCGAAGTACAGTTCATCCTCGAAGGGGATCAACAACTCTTGTTGTCCCTGTCGCTTGACGATAAGCAGACCATACGCCTTGATAAGACGGAAACAACCGGGATCGAAGCTGCTCGGATCGCCGATGGGTTGCACCCAGGCGTTGTAATCCGGTACCAGGTCGACGTTGTTGTCGAAGCCCTGGTTGACGTTGCCGAAATCGTACCAGATACCCTGTGTCGTAATCACCCGCTGGCCGGGGTAAGAGACAAGGGAGTCACCTTCAGGGGGAATGGTGTCCCAACCAAAGGCGTCTTGAATCGCCTGCTTATAAGCATCCGGCACCTTGTTATCGCCGTTGGGCCAGATTTTGTTCGCCATCGCTGAGATTTCGTTGCGCATGGTCATTCTACGCCGCTCGCGCGCCAGCAAACTGCTGGTGCTGGACGTCGCCCAAACGTCATATTCCAGCCAGAGATCGTCGTTGGGGTCGTTCGTGCGTCCCCAGACCGGATCGAGGGACGAACCGCACGGCGCATTGCGGAATGTGCCGTCGTCATTATTTTCACACTGGGGATATGAAAGCAACCAGTAGTGCGTGCGACATTCGCCTGCGGGAATCGTGCCGATGTAGCGGGTGGCATCCGCCGTGCCGGCGCTGCCGCCCTTGTGCTCGAACTGATATGTGCCATTTACATCTGGCGCCGTTTTGACCAAATGGGGATGTTGTGTCGAAAAGCCGGTACTGTCGCCAGGATAACGTGACGGATAAATGCCCGCCTGATAAGTGGTTGTGTTGGTATACGTACCGATATTAACCACCACATCATTGAGTGCGGTCGTCCCATCATTACACACCTTAGCACCCACCGAGAACGACGTCGGCGCGTAGGTCGACGGTGAGCTGACGTTGGAATCGACGACCAGGTTATAAGCGGATTGAATCTCGATACGCAGCGCGCCATCGGGGTTATCGCCGGGGGCAGCGTGTACCGGATCCACCTGAAAAAGCGTGGCTGCGCCGCTCAACACCAGCGCAAGCGCCAGCAAGACATTCAGTATTTTGACTGTCAAAATTAGTCCTTTCATCATCCGACTCCTTTCCATCCCCCTCATCATGAGTGCAAGCGTGACTTGTCCAGAATTTTCATGATTCCTTACAGTTTACCCAAAAAAAATTTCCGTTGTCACTATACTAAAGTATAAAGTTAGTATAGTCTCTATTCCACCGATCCTATTATAGAAGATAAAAGTCTCGGATACGTTTGTGTTCGGTTGTCGTTATGTGGCAGTTATGTTAGGGGGCGTAACCTGAAGCTTCCGGCGCCAACCTTCCCGGAAGCTGGGCTTGGATGTGCGGTGGCGCTTGGGAGATATCCTGATCGAGCTAAGGTCAGCTTCCGGGAAGGTAGTGACAAGCGATGGAGCGCGAGAAAACTCTCGCACTCCATTTGTGTTGGATACCGGTCTCTACCGTGGATTTGCGTTGTTTTTGCTTTGGCGGCGATGGTCAACGGAAATCCACGTTCACGCTACGTGGACCTCAAACGCCTGCCGTGGTACAGGCTCGCCAGCCCTAGCGCCATCACCGCTCCCAACGCGAGCGACGTGAACAAGCCGCGCGTGGAAACGCTCCTCAGTTGCACTGCTGCGGGTGTGCTCATAACGGCTGTGCTGATCGGCCCGTGGAACGTACTCATCCCTTTCACGTCGACGTCTTCCAGTTTGTAGTAGTAGGTCACGCCGGGTTGCAGGTCCGTATCGAGCCACTCGTAATCGCCGCCCATCACCTCGCCGGGGAACTGCGGCGGGATGAGCGTATCGTTGAGCTGCGTGTACGGCCCCGCCATCGACTCGCTGCGGTAGAGGTTGAAGCCGACGTTGTTCAGTTCGGAGGCGGTTTCCCAGGTGACGCGGATGGCGTTGTCTTGCGGAGTGGCTTCGAAGCGCGCCAGCTTGACCGCCGTGGGTGTGTTCTCGGACAATAGGAAGGGTGAGTATGCGTTCACACCCGTTACCTGTACCCATTGCGAATTCCCACTGCCGCCCGTGGTGGTGCTACCTATCTGCTGAACCCACGCGCCGCCGCTCCAGTGCCAGACCTTGAGGCTACCCAACGTCTGGCCGTTGCGCTCGGCCTCGGTGAAGTAGAATCGCACGGTGGCAGTCTCTGAACTGCCAGGCTCAATATCGAAGCAGCGCTTGACGCCGCTCGTAGCGTTGGGACAGAATTGGTTACCGCTGATCGTGACCGAAGTATCGCCCATATCGGCCGTCGGCGTAATCACCACGCCATAGTACCTGTCGGTGCTGATATTCAGGAAGGTTGTTGTGGTGCTGTCCACGGTGCGCCTCTGGCGTAACGCGCCGTTGTTGGTGAGAGCCGTGCTGACGGTGGGGGTGTTGTCGGTGGGGATGACGACTATTGCGCTGTTGTTAATTGTCAGGTTGTTGAAGGCGGTGACGCTATTGCCGCCGATGGTTTGCTCACCGTCGCCATAGAAGGTCACGACGTTACTGCCGGCGGTGAAGGTACCGCTGTTGGTCCAGTTGCCGGCCAGCGTGATGTTCCATCCATTGGCATTCAGCCTCGCGCCGGAACCGATGGTGAGGTCGCCATTGATGGTTGGGCTTGCGCTCAGGCTGACGCCACTGGTGTTGTTGACCACCAGATTGTAAATACTACTCGTCAATTCGCTTCCCGTGGTCTGGGCGGCAGTGCCAGCGTATTCAAGCGTCGAACCTACCGCGTAGGTCAATGAGCCGGTTACCGTGTGACCTGCTGCTCGTGTGCTTCTAAACCAGCCACCGTTGTTCACATTGATGTTCACCGCACTTATATACCGTCCCCCCAATTGCAGAGTACCATCCACGGTTATCGAAGCGCATTGGGCGGTCTCCGTACCAGTTCTTGAGATGTACCCATAAACGATTAAGGTTGCGCCACTGTCGATGACTAGAACACCTGAGTAATCACTACCGTTATCTGGCCTAAGGTCCCTCGTATTGCCTGTCGAACCTACCTGAAATGTACCGCTGTTAACGATGATGGTTCCGGCCTTGACGTTTGTCGAGGCTGTGCCGACGGCATCCGCATTGAGAGCGATTTCCAGGTTCCAACCAGGGGGATTGGCCCCCCAGTTCGTCCCGAATAATGCCCTTGATTCTCCGACGAATCTGGCGCTTCCTGAGCCCGTTATGAGAATTGTGGTTGGGTTTGTTACATCCGCGTTCATTGTGCCCCAGATAGTCAGTACGGCATTAAGTGTGAGGCGCGTTCCCGAGTTTGCACCCAGAAGCGTGATGTTGTTAACGCTTGAGTCGACATCGACAGTGACAGTATGCCCCGATTGAATAATGACATCATCGCTGGCTCCTGGCACACCTTCACCGCATCCACTCCACGTGCCTGATTCCGACCAATTCCCAGTCCCAGTTGACGTACATGTCGCCGCCCTCGCCACCGGCGCCGGCATCGCGCCCCACAGTCCCGCCGCCAGCGCCAAAGCCATCGCCAGCATAGTTGTCGCACGCAAAATCGGTTGGGTTTTCATTTCGTCTCCTTTCGTCGTTGATTGAAAACAGTTCACGCACCTATGCGCAAACATCCTACTATGAGAAGAACCGGGCGCAACCACAGCATCATGGCTGGCTCTCCGGGCAAGCGTAAGTCTTGGTACGCTGGAAAAGGTTTGCAAAAATGCTGCTGGGTATGCGAGGGACGCCGCCTGGTAAATGGTATAAGGGCGTCCCACCTGTGGGTCAAACATTAACGATTCAATTATAGTGTGTTTCCGCAAAGTACAAATTGCCATCGTGCGCAGGACGCAAAACGTGTGTTACAATCATGCCAATGATGAAACCAGAAACGTTGTTTTCGATCATCGCAAATAAGCTGGACGAGCATCCTCTGCCGCGCGCGCGCATCGCCGGCATCAACGGCGTGGACACCGCAGGCAAGACGCGCTTCGCTCAGGACTTCGCCGCCTTCCTGCGCGCGCAGGGCCGTGACGTCGCGCTCGTCCATGGGGACGATTTCCACAATCCGCGCATTGTCCGTCGCCAGGGCGACGATCCGGTGCGCGGCTACATCGAGCACGCGTTCAACCTGCCCCTGCTGGAACGCGAACTGCTCGCCCCGACCCGGCGCAGCGAGACGTTCGACAAGACGCTCGCGCTCATCGACCTGGACGCCGACACGCCCACCGCCATGCGTCGCTACACCGTCCGCCGCGAGACCATCGTCCTCGTGGAAGGCGTCTTGCTCTTTCGCCCACCCATCGATACGTACTTCGATCTGCGCATCTTTTTGCACATCCCCTTCGATGAGGTCCTGCGCCGCGCCGCCGCCCGCGATGTCCCGCACTACGGTGACGATTACCTGGAACGCTACAAGTTCCGCTATATCCCCGCGCAGCAGTGGTATTTGCAAACCTATCGCCCGCAGGAGCGCAGTGATTTTGTAGTGGACAATACGAAGTTGGGATTTCCGAGACTTCTAACAAGTAATTTGTGATAGAAGCTGATTTGACAGCTCGATTTTGTGCAGTATAAAGTTGATTTGTGCATTGTTTCACTTCTGGAGATTGGAGGCTCACAATGAGAAACAGATTCTTCAGTATGCTGTTGAGTGCGATTCTAGTCTTGCCGGTTGTTTTTCCCCCTTTTGTTGCACAGGCCACGCCCCTATCTACAGGAAACGCGGCTGCTGTGCCCTTAGAATTGACTCTGGTCAATCAAATAGGCGGAGAAACCTATAGCGTAAAACTTCAGGGAAACTACGCCTATATGGGTGTTGGGCCGCGTCTTGTGGTCCTGGATATCACGAGTCCGGGTCAGCCTGTAGTTATTGGACAAACCGAGGTTATATCAAACTCTATCACCGACATAGAAATCTCAGGAAGTTATGCTTACGTCACCGAAGGCACGTATCATTCCAGCGGGGGATTGCGCATCATTGATATTTCCAATCCGGTGCAACCGCATACCGTTGGCTTTTATGCCACGCCGTTCAGGTCTCTAAACTTAGCTATGGTTGGGAACTACGCCTACGTGGCGGCTGAGTCCTATGGGTTACGCGTCGTTGACGTCTCGAATCCAGCCAACCCTGTCGAAGTGACAGCCATTGTTCCCGATAGTTACGCCGGCGGAAGCACAAGAGATGTTGTCATTGTCGGTCACTATGCCTATGTGGCAGAACACTACAATCATGGACTCCACATTCTTGATATTTCCGACCCGGCAAATCCCATTACGCTGGGACGTTATGCCGATCGGGCCGTTCATGGCGTTGCCGTCGCTGGTAACTACGCTTATTTGGCCTGCACCGGCACACCGACAGGGGGGCTGAGCATCGTCAACATCAGCAATCCAGCTATGCCTCAAGAGGTGGGGTTCTATCAAGCTGAAGTTTATTCCGCCTGGGTACGAATCAGGGAGAATTACGTGTATCTTTCGACAAAAGCGACATACCCATTCCCGACGAGGTATTTGCGCATCGTGAATGTTGCAAATCCGACAGCCCCTGTCCTCACCGGTGTTTTTTCTTTGCCTTACAATAGTAATGATCTCCTGGCAGAAGCCTGTCAATTCGATTTGGCTGCCAATCTCGTATATTTAGCCGCCGGTATGCATGGATTGCAGATTGTTAACATCGCCAATCCGGCCGCCCCTGCAGTCGTTGGCGCGTACAATATCCCAACCCGACCAGGAGCGATAGCCGTGGAAGGGAACCATCTCTATGTTGCTGATGAACGCTGGACACAATTTTGGAACAACCAAGACGTTGACGACTTGCACGTTATGGATATCACCAACCCCGCACAACCCCACTCTGTGGGAGTTTACGACACGCCGGGCATGATAAGCAGTATTGTTGTTTCCGGTACTTATGCCTTTGTTGGCAAATACGCCAGATATAACCCTAATACAAATGCGGCAGTTGAGGGGGGAATGCTGATTCTGAATATTTCTGATCCCGCCCATCCTGTTGAAACCGGATTTTACGATAGTGAGAAAACAACAGTCGATGCTATCGCAGTACAAGGAAATTATGCTTATCTAAACGCCGGTACGGGATCAGGAAAAACACATGTAGTCAACATATCTACCCCCTCAACTCCACAGTATGTGGGAGAATATGTCGGGGAGTCTAATTACCTCGGAAATGATATCACCGTATCTGGTGATTATGCTTATTGGGGCAGATACGGATTGGATATTCTCAGTATAGCTAACCCGGCTACACCTACGCGTGTTGGAAAGTATGATAATGACTATGAAATCTATTCAGTCGCTATCTCTGGTGATTATGCATATTTCGGCGACCACAGACTGCAAATTATCGATGTCACCGATCCCGCTAATCCTACCCTAACCGGCTCTCTTAGCATAGGAAGCGGGCTTGTGATTAATGACATAGTAATTGTCGATAGGTATGCTTACCTCGCAGTCGGCGGCTCGGGACTCCACGTCGTAGACGTTTCTGATCCTGAAAGCCCCGTCGAAGTTTTTCACTACAGCACACTGGGCGTCGCTAACAGCGTTGTCGTTTCAGGAAACACAGTTTATCTTACCAGTGAAGCAGGCGGAATTTACATTTTCGCCCCTCCCGCCACGATATCAGGAACAGTTGCGGATGCCAGAGGTGAACCGATTGTAGGGGCAATGATTGCTGCCAATGATTTCTACACCGCTACCACCGATGCCAGTGGCGTCTATACGCTTACCAACATCTCAGCCGGCAACTACACACTGATCCCATCCAAAGACGGGGTTTTATGGTGGGAACCTGCCCAACGCACGATCACCGTTCCGCCTGATGCAACAGAACAGAACTTCACCGGTTATCACGTTCGCAAATCGGTAACACCTGAAGAGAATCAGGTGGTTGCGTTTGGCGATGTGCTCACGTACACAATTCAGATCGCACCATCCGGTGATGGTTCGTTCAGATTTTACGATCCTATCCCTATCTACACAACCTACGTTGCCGGATCACTGGATGCGCCGGACGGGATCAACTACGATGCACACGGAAACATAATCACCGGGACCCTCTCCACACTAACAACCAACGAAATCGTTTTTGCTGTCAGTGTTGGCATCACCGGCAGTGTCACTTTCGCTCCCCCCATCACCAACCGGGCCTGCATTTTCCCCGACGGAGAGTCCTTGGAACAGTGCGAGTGGTCTAATACCACGATGAATAACACTTACGCCTGGAAAGTGTACTTGCCGCTTGTGTTACGTAACAAAAGCTAGACTCAGGAGATCAAATTCTGCTTGGTTTGGATCGTCAGATCCAAACCGGAACGGCGATCTGACGATCCCCTCAAAGCAAATTGTGATTTACTGAGACTATCGAAGCCTATCTTTTGGGGGATGGCTTGGCCGTCCCCCAATTTGCTGATGCTACTGCTAACCCTCGATCAACCGGCAGACTTCTGAAGGTTGTGCTATAATGGAATCGGCAAATGCCTATGATTAGAAAAAGAACCCTACATCGGTCTGTGGAAATTTCACCACTAATCTTCACGAATCCATACGAATAGGCGTTCTTGATTTGTGAAGATTGGTGTAGATTCAGCGAATGCAGACATTCGTGGTTTAGCTTCCGAGGAGTGACGTATGAAAATCACAATGACTTTGAACAACACCCCCCGTACCTTCGACATCGAGCCGCGCGAAACGCTCTTTCACCTGCTGCGGCGTAGCGGCATCAAGAGCGTCAAATTCGGCAGCGAGGACGGCACGGATGGCTACAGCACCGTGCTGTTGAACGGCAAGCTGTGCAGTAGCGTCGTCACGCTGGCGGCGCAGGCTGATGGCGCGACCGTGCTCACCGTCGAAGGGCTGAGCAGCCACCAACGCCCCGGCTGGAACCAGAAAGCCGACTGGCACCCGCTGCAACGCGCGTTCATCGAGACTGGCGCCATCCAGAGCGGCTACGACACGCCCGCGCTGATCCTCGCCGGGAAGGCGCTGCTCGACCGCAACCCGCGACCCACCGAAGACGAGGTGCGCGACGCGATCAGCGGCATCGTCTCCCGCGAGACGGGCTACATCAAGCCGGTGCAGGCGATTCTGCGCGCGGCGGCGTACCTGCGCGGCGAGGACCCCGGCCCGGTGATCGGCGATTCTGATCTCGGCGATCTCGGCGAGGCGTTGTTCCGCCCGCCGGAAGAGTTGTTCACGCTGCCCGACACGTCCGAACCGCCGGATTTCGGCGGCGGTGGCGTTGATACACAGACCCGCGTCAAGGTGCAGCCACGCGTCGTCGTTACGACCGGGCCGGAGAAGTACGCCGTCGTCGGCAAGGCGCTGCCCAAGGTGGATGCGCCCAAGCTGGCCCAGGGCTTGCCCGCGTTCGTCGCCGACTTCGAGCGGCCGGGGATGCTCTACGCCAAAATCCTTCACAGCCCGCACGCGCACGCGCGCATCAAGGACATCGACACGCGCCAGGCCGAGGCGCTGCCCGGCGTTCGCGCGGTGCTGACGTACAAGAACGTCCCGCGCGTGGTCTACTCGACGGCAGGGCAGAGCTACCCGATTCCCGGCCCGCTGGATTACGTCAGCTTCGACGACAAGGTGCGCTACGTGGGCGACCGCGTTGCCGCCGTCGCCGCGGAGACGCCGGAGATTGCGGCGCAGGCGGTGGAACTCATCAAGGTGATGTATGAGGTGCTGCCGCCTGTCCTCAACCTCGATGCGGCCATGGCCGAGGGCGCGCCGGTCATCCACGACCAACCGGACTACGTCAATTTCGGCGATAGCGACCCGGCCAAGAACCTCGTCGCCAAAGTGAAAATCGACATCGGCGACGTGGACGCGGCGTGCGCCGGGGCCGACTACGTCTTCGAGACCGAGGTGGAGACGCAGAAGATGAAGCACGTGCCGCTGGAGCCGTGGGTCACACTCACCTACTGGGACGAGGACGACCGCCTGGTCATCATGACCTCGACGCAGGTGCCGTTCCACGTGCGGCGCATCCTCGCGCCCGTGCTGGGCCTCACGGAGGGGCAGATTCGGGTGATCAAGCCGCGCATCGGCGCGGCATTCGGCAACAAGCAGGAGATCTACGAGGACATCCCCGCGCATCTTACCATCGCCACGGGCCGCCCGGTGCTGCTGGAGCTGACGCGCGAGGAGCAGTTCATCTACACCACCACCCGCCACCCGATGCGCGTGCGGTTCCGCGTGGGCGTGACCAAAGACGGGACGATGGTCGCCCAGGATATGCGCGCGTGGAGCGATACCGGCGCGTATGGCGGGCACGGCCTGACGGTGCTTGGCAACACGGGCCACAAGACGCTGCCGATCTACAACACACCCAACGTGCGCTTCTGGGGCGAGACGTACTACACGACGCTGCCGCGCGCGGGCGCGTATCGCGGGTATGGCGTCACCCAGGGCGTCGTCGCCACCGAGACGCTGATCACTCGCATGGCGACAGAGATGGGGATGGACCCGCTGGCCTTCCGGTTGAACAACATCGTCAAGCCACACACCGAGAACATTATGAGCAAGGTATGGAGCGAAGGCCGCGAGGCGCACGGCGAGATGATCGAGACGAACGCGCTGCGCGAGGCCGCCATTCAGGGCGCGGCGGCGGTGGGGTGGGCACAGAAGTACGGCAATCCGCACTGGCACACCGTCCCCGGTGCGCCCCACTTGCGGCGCGGGATCGGCGTGGCGTTCCTGATGCAAGGCTCCGGCATCCCCAACCTCGATATGGCCGCCGCCAGCATCAAGATGAACGACGACGGCTCCTTCAACCTGATGATTGGCGCGACCGACCTGGGCACCGGTTCCGACACCGTCTTGGGCCAGATCGCCGCCGAGGTGCTCGGCTGCACGCTGGACGCGCTCATCATCCGCTCGTCGGATACCGACGTCACACCCTTCGACAAGGGCGCGTATGCGTCGAGCACGACGTACATCAGCGGCGGCGCTGTGGCGCGCGCGGCGGAAGATGTAGCCCGCCAGATCAAAGCCGTCGCCGCCGACATGACCGGCATCCCCGCCGAAGAGATCACTCTGCGGCACAACCACGCGTGGCTTGGCGCACCTCCACCGCCTAGCACCCAATTACCAATTGCCAGTCACCAATCCCTTTCTTTCCGCGACATTGCGATGTATGCCACACACAAGCAGAACCAGCACCAGATTATGGGCAATGCGTCGTTCATCAGCCCGGTTAGCCCGCCGCCGTTCGGTGCGCAGTTTGCCGAAGTGACCGTGGATACGGAAACCGGGCAGACGACGGTGGACAACCTGCTCATCGCGCTGGATTCCGGCACGATCATCAATCCGCTCACTGCCGGAGGCCAATCCGACGGGGGGATGCACCAGGCGCTCGGGTACGCGCTCACCGAAGAGCTGGTCTACGACGAGGCCGGGCGCACGCTCAACCCGCGCTTCGACGATTACCGCGTCTTCCGCGCGGACGAAAGCCCGCCGATGGAGACGCTGTTCGTGCAGACGTTCGAGCCTTCGCACCCGGTCGGCGTCAAGTCCGTGGCGGAGATCGTCGTCAACGGCGTTGCGCCTGCCGTCATCAACGCCATCTACGACGCCACTGGCGTGATGATCACGCGCACCCCCGTCACGCCGGAGCGGTTGTGGCGCGCGCTGCGGGAAGCGAAGGGGTAGGCTCCCAAACAAAATACCAGAAGCGGCGCTCCAAGCGCCGCTTTTTTCTGTCAGCAGATTGAGCAGATTAAATCTGCTTTATCTGCTGAATCTGCTGACAAAAAAGTAAAGATGCAAGAAACGCATTTTGTGTTATGATGGTACGAACTTTTTTACTCGCCGCGCTATAGAATAGCGACAGCGCCCTGTCCAGCCCGGGGATGTCCGGCGAGTCATTCAGAAGGAAAGGAGAAGACACGATGGATTGGCATATTTACAATCCACCGGAAGAAGCCCGGCGGATCCTGGAAGCATGTCCCTCTGTGATTATCGCCAGCTCGATCAATGAACTGGTCAATCTGGCCTGTGGCGGCCTGGGCAGCAATTACACCGAGGTGAGTTACGAGATCCCCGACCACGGCAGGGTCCTCGAAGCGACGGTTTCGCGCGTGCGGAATGGCGTCGCGGCGAACTATCCCGAAGCGTACATGCGCCGCCGTGACCCGGATTGCATGGTGATCGCCGACGACAAGCCCACCGACAAGCCCACGTTCATAGAACGCTACGGCGAAGATTTTCACATGCTGCGCCAGGCGACATTCGACTGGCTCACGGAACAGCCGCTGGCGATGTTTGCCTTCACCGCCGGGCCGAAGGGGTTGGGCAGCGACACGCTCTGCATCGCGCCGGCCAACGCGGGCTTCTTCGCCCTGGGATTGGCGTTGCTGCAAGGGATTACACCGGCTGACGAACTGACCCCTGATTTCCATCCGACTTCAATTATCTACGTTGCGCCCACCTTCCGGCACACGCACTTCGCGGGCAAGCAGGTCGTCGTCCACAACCGGCTGGATGACCTGCACGAGATGTTCTCCTACAACCTCTACCCCGGCCCCAGTGCCAAGAAGGGTGTCTACGGGATGTTGATCACGCAGGGCGAGCGCGAGGGGTGGGCCACAGTGCACTGTTCTGCCGTGCGCGTCGTCACGCCGTATGATAATACCGTGGTCATCATGCACGAGGGGGCAAGCGGCGGCGGCAAGAGCGAGATGTTGGAGCAGGCCCACCGCGAGAACGACGGGCGATTACTGCTCGGTGAGAACATCGTCACGGGTGAGAAGCGCTATCTCGAAATTCCGCGCACCTGCGACTTGAACCCGGTGGCCGACGATATGGCTGTGTGCCACCCGGCGATCCAAAAGAACAACGGACGGTTGACGATTGCAGACGCCGAGGAGGCGTGGTTTGTGCGCGTCAACCACATCGAACACTATGGCACGGACGTGCATCTGGAGCGCCTGACCGCCGAAGCCACCACGCCGATGCTCTTCCTCAACATCGATGCTGTGCCCCGTGGGCGCGCGTTGATTTGGGAGCACACCGAGGATGCGCCCGGCAAGCGCTGTCCCAACCCGCGCGTCGTCATCCCGCGCATGGCTGTGCCCGACATTGTTAACGGGCCGGTGCGGGTAGACATCCGCAGCTTCGGCGTGCGCACGCCGCCCTGCACCCGCGAGAATCCGACGTATGGCATCATTGGATTATTTCACCTGCTACCCTCCGCGTTGGCGTGGCTCTGGCGTCTGGTCGCCCCACGCGGGCACGAAAATCCGAGCATCACCGACAGCAACGGGATGAGCAGCGAAGGCGTCGGCTCGTACTGGCCCTTTGCTACGGGGCGCAAGGTCGATCAGGCGAATTTGCTGTTGGCGCAGTTCCGCGACAACACCCGCACGCGCTACATCATTTGTCCCAGCCAATACATCGGCGCGTGGCGGGTGGGCTTCATGCCGCAGTGGGTGACGCGCGAGTATATGGCGCGGCGCGGTGTCGCGCCCTTCAAGCCGGAACAGTTGCGCGCTGCGCGTTGCAATTTACTCGGATACCGCCTGCATCACCTGCAAGTCGAAGGGCGCTTTGTGACCAATTATCTGACCAAAGTGGAGATTCAGCCCGAAGTGGGTGAAGAAGCCTACGACATCGGGGCGAAGATGCTCACCGATTTCTTCCACAAGTACTTGAAAGAGTTCTACACCGACGCTTTGCTACCATTGGGTCGCCAGATCATCGAGTGTTGTTTCGATGGCGGCCATGCCGCCGATTATGAGGCGCTGATTCCATCTCATCCAGGAGATTGATGCTCATCTAGCGATTGTCTGGCTTCTTTGCGCCTTGTTCATTGAAGGGGTTTTTGCAAGTGGTATCTTACACTTGCAAAAACCCCTTACTTTTTTAATCCAATCGTAATTAGATTTTAACCCATTTCTCGCAAAGAATATCCTATAATGAAAGTAGAGCGCTATTCGCATGGGGATATGCGCGCTTTTTTTACGCTTCTTCATCTGATCGTAACCAACCATACTGCCTCATTGGTGTTGAGCATAGGAGGTCGAGAATGTTAAAAAAGGGTATAACGCTTACCGGAACGATTTTGTTGGCGATTGGGGCATTGCTCGCTTTGTATGAGTTTCTTTCCCCACCTGTGATGGCGACTCAGGCCGCGCCTCCACCCGGCTGTATCACCGTCAACCAGGACATTACCGCCGATACAACGTGGGACGCGCCATGTTATCATATCTTGACCACGACGGTCACGATTATTCCAGGTGCGGCACTCACCATTGCACCGCCGGCCTCGGGGACAGCCGTCTATTTCGAGACCGGCGCGCGGTTGCAGGTGGAGGGCAATCTTCAGGTTCTTGGAACCGCCAGCCGGCCAATTACCTTCACTGCATCCGCTCCACAGGATGCCAGCCCCTGCGGTGGACAAGGGCGCTGGTTGGGCATCCTCTTTGGGACGAACAGCACTCGTAACCGCATCGAATACGCGCTCATCGAATATGCCTGTACCGGCATTGCGCCTAGTGGATCGACGACCTCAGGCGATGGAGACCGGATTCTATCCAATACCTTGCGCTTCAACGGTGGAGCGGGCGAATTCAACGGTGGTATCGGCGGGGACATCGACTACTCTGAGATTGCCTATAACACCATCTACAGTTCCAGCAACGGCATTGTCTTGAACGAAGGCAGCCGTAACTTCATCGTTGACAATGTCATTAGAGACATCGCCAATGTGGGATTGCATCTGAAAAGCGGTGGGAGCGGCGGCGGCAACAACAACTTCATCACCGGCAACGAGATTTTAAACTGTGGGGCGGCAGGGATCAGCGCGGAAGCCGGTGGCCCTAACACTATCGAACGGAATGTGATCTACCAGACGATGTTGACGGCTTCTGGCACTGGCGGCGCGATATCCCTCATCGATCAGACCGGAACGTGGGTTCAATACAACTATATCTACAACAACGGCGGCGGAAGTGGTTATCGCGGCGGCATCTACGTCGATGCTACGCCGTCGCTGGGCCTCAATCCCATTCAGCGCAACGTCATCTACGATACGGTGAACGATGCCGTTGCGTTTTCGAGCAACAATCCCTCGCTTATCAACCCACAGGTGCAGTACAACGCCTTCTGTTCCTTCCCGGCACACGAACTGCGCAACGATGCCAGCCGCGCGGTTGACGCTAACTACAACCGCTGGGGAACGCCGCATCCCAACGCGCCTACCGCCGGCATAGATCCGCTCAACGACAATATCCGAGGCACGGCTACGCTGACGGCCTGGATCACGTTTGCCGTCGAAGGCAACGCCAGCGGTCTGGTGACGGTCACGCTGCGCGATCAGGACGGGCGTACCGTTCCCGCGCCGCTATCGCCGGACCGCACGCCTACCGTGCCCGCGCCAAACGCGCGCCGGGTCACACTGGTGAGCAACTGGGGCGCGTTGAATCCTGCCACCGTGGTGCTGGACGGCAACGGTCTCGCGGCGACCACGCTCCAGCAAGGCGCCGGCCCCGCGCCGACGCAGATTGTCATCACCGCCACAGACTTCTGTAACGAGGCTGTGACCGCCACGCTGGCCCTCCCCGATCTGGCCATCACCAAGACGGCCCTGACCACGCAGACCGTGGTCGGCGGGCTGGTGACGTACCGGATCGACTATGCCAATCAGGGTGACGCCGCAGCGGTCGACCTGACGATCCGCGATACGCTGCCGGTCGGGATGCAGTGGGTGGCGGATACCGCTGTGCCGTCCTGGACGCGCGTGGCGACGTCGCCTGACATCGTCTGGACGCTGCCAAGCCTGGCCGCGGGCGCGCGCGGCAGCTTCCTGGTGACGACCACGGTGAACACCCCCGATGCCTGTGCCTTGGAATTGACCAATCTGGCCGTGATCGAAGCCACGACGTTGGAGGCGCGGCTCGATAACAACGCGGATAGCGCGGAGCCGGTGACGGTGCTTTGCCCCTCCATCGAAATGCTCAAAACCGGCCCGGTTTTGTCCAAAGTCACCGACGAGGTCAGCTATACGTATACGATCACAAACACCAGCGTCCCGACCTCTACACCGGCGCTCGATCTGGTGAGTGTGCTCGACCAGGGTGCCGGCTGGACCGGACTGGGCGACCTGACTGCGACCGCGCTCGTCAACGGCTGTGGCCCTCTGGCGACCGGCGCATCGTGCACGTTCCAGGTTCCCCATACCGTGGCGGCGGGCGTTCCGGATCCGCTCGTCAACGTGGTCACGGCGACCTACCGGCTTACCGCGTTCGACCTGGCGGTCACGGCGACGGATAGCCACAGCGTCAATTTGTTCCAGCCCTCCATCACATTCAGCAAGACGGGCGAGCCGTTGAGCAAGATCGGCGATTCGACCACCTACACGTTGACGCTCACCAACACCAGTTCCAGCGACTCGCCGGATTTGGTGTGCCGCATCACCGACGCTTTGTTGGGTCTCGACCAGCCGGTAACGTTGGCTTCGGGCGCTGCGCCCTACGTGGTGACGCGCCAATACACCGTCCCCGCCGGTGCGCCAGACCCGCTGGTCAATACAGCCAACGTCACCTGTTCGCCCGTCGGCTTCCCCAATGTCCTCACGGCGACGGACAGCCATACCACCAACCTGTTCCAGCCGTCAATCCAGGTCGATAAGAGCGGCCCGGCCGAGGCGCATCCCGGTGACGCGATTAACTACACTTTCCGCATCACCAACACCGGCTCGACGGACAGCCCCGCGCTGATGCTGGATTCCGTGATCGATGCCGGCGTCGGCTGGGCGGGATTAGGGGATTTGACGGCGTTGGCTGCGGCCAATGGTTGCGCGACGCTGGCTTCGGGCGCGGCATGCGCGTTCACTGCGCCCTATGTGATTCCCGCCGGGACGCCGAACGGCGCATTGACGAACACCGTCAGCGTGCTGTATCACCCGCTTGGATTCACCAACCAGATCACGGGCACGGACCAGCACGTCCTCGCCATCACCGGCGCGGTCGATATCGTCGTCATCAAGGACGACAGTGTCGGACCGATCACCAACACGCTGATGACAGTCGAAAACCAGGCTGCCTTCGACCATCTTTGGCAGACCACTGCACCCCAGGCGCCCACGCAACACCGCGAGTTCGTCTTCGAGGGCGACTTGATCACGTACACCATTTCCGTGGTCAACGTGGGAGCGGTCCCCGCCAATAACGTCGTGCTGACGGAGACGCTGCCGCTGTACACCAGCTACGTCGGTTATGGGTGGACACCGCTGGGTGGGCGCACCTATATCACGACTATCGGCACGCTTCAGCCGAGGCAGGGTGTCGTGGTCTACTTCGTCGTCCGCGTGGATGAACCGCTGGCGGAGGGCGTCAACAACCTGGATAACCTGGTGTGTGGGATGAGCGACGTGCCGGATGCGACGCCCGATGACAACTGCAACCGCGAAGATACGCCCGTCCTGCGCCGCCCGCAGATCGAGAAGACGTTCAACGCGGCGATGGGCGTGGCGGGGCAGGTGCTCTCGTTCACCGTTACCTACACCAATCCCAACGCCGTGCCGCTCACCGGGGCGCGCATCACCGACACGCTACCGCCCGACACGGTCTGGCACAGCGACACCGCCATCGATGCCGGGTGGTCGCGCCTGGCGACCGCGCCCGAAATCGTCTGGTACACGCCGACGCTGGCGGCGGGCGCTTCGGGCAGCTTCATCCTCAACCTGATTTATGATCCGGCAGTGGAAGTTTGCGGTATCACGCTGACCAACACCGTCACCTTGACCATGCTCAACGCCGGGGAGCCGTACTTCGCCGACGAGGATACGGCGACGTTCCGTATTGAGTGCCCGGCGGACTTGCTGGTCATTAAGGATGATAACGTCGGGCCGACGACGCCCTTCGCGCTGGCGAAGCAAGCGACCCTCTCGCGCTTGTTGCAGCGCGAAGTGACCACGATGGGCATCACCCAGCACCGCGAGTTCGTCTACGAGGGCGATTTGATCACGTACACCATCGCCATCCAAAATGTCGGGCCATACACCGCCACGAACGTCGTCCTCACCGAACTGCTGCCGCTCTACACCGATTACGTCGGCTATGGTTGGACGTTGGCGAGTGGGCGGACGTACACCATGGCGCTGGGGACGATTCCGCCGGGTGGCGGCGGCATCGCCTACTTCGTCGTGCGCGTGCATGACATCGTCCCCGACGGCGTCAACAACCTGATCAACTACGTCTGCGGGTGGAGCGCCGAGACCGACTACAACCCCGACGACAACTGCAACTACGAGGATACCCCGCTGCAACGCCGCCCGCTGCGCGTCTCCAAGACCGCGCCGCGCTGTATCGCGCCGGGCGACTATTTCAATTACAGCACCTTCTACACCAACACCAGCCTCATCACCGGCTACACGAACGTCCCCATCACCGACACGCTTTCGCCCTACGTCAGCTACGAAGGCGGGGCTGGCACGTGGACGTGTACCGGGCAGGTGTGCAACATCACCATCTCCTCCATCCCAACGGCCACCTACAATCAGCCTGGCCCGTCTCTGCCGGTGCGGCTTAATCCCGCCTTCACGTACACCGCCGACACGCTTATCGTGAACACCATCGAGATCAGCGGCGGCTATCGCTACATCCTCACCAGCACCGTGGACCTCGGCCCGGACGTGACGGTGGTGAAGAACGACAACATCGGGCCGCAGCCATCCGCGCAACAGGCCGCGTGGGATGAAGTGGCGGCGCTGCTGGAACGCCCAGTGACAACGCAAAGCGAGGCCCAGAGCGTGGCCCAACGGCTCTTTGCGCGTCCCGGTGAGATCATCACGTACACCATCCTCTACCTCAACAGCGGCGTGGGCACGGCGAACAATGTGGTCCTCACCGAACGTTTGCCAGACTACACCACCTACGTCGGTGGTGGATGGACGCATGCTGTGGGGCAATACTACACGATGAGCGTCGGCACGCTCGCGCCGGGGCAGGGTGGGGAACTGACCTTCATTGTGGAGGTCGTCGATCCCTTCCCGCTCGGTGTGGATCGGGTGATCAACGAAGTGCGCATCGCCACGACGGACGAGGAGTGCGATCTGTCGAACAACGTCTCCTACGACGATACGCCGGTCCGCACGGACGCGCTGCTCTACGTCGCCAACCGCGATTCGGACTCGATCGACGTCTTCCGCGCGGATGACTTTGCCCACGTGACGAGTTTCAGCACCGGCGACACGCCCTTCGGCATGGTCGTGGTGGGCGATCAACTGTACGTCGCCAACACCGGCGGCCCGGCCCCGGCTCCGCCAAGCCAGGTGCAGGTGTTCGATCTCGCCACGCACAACCTCATCACTAACGTGACGACAGGCTATGGCACACTCTATTTGACGGTACTCGACGGCTACGTTTACGCGACGAATCACGATGACGGCGGTGAAGGCATCACCGTCATTGAACACGCCACCCACAACGTCGTCGCCCGCCTCAGCCCGAACCAGCATGAGGTCTACGACTGGGGCTTCCTCGGCATCACCGCCGATCCCACACGCCAGCGGGTGTACGCCACCAAGCACTACATGGGCGCGCAGGGCCTGTGGACGATCACGTCCACGCTCACGCCGCTGGACTTTGGCCTGCGTTACAATGTGAACACGGGAGACGCACTGCCGTATTCGACCATTTACAACCCCGAAACCGATCACATCTACGTCACGTTCCCACACCAGCATGAGGTGCGCGCCTATGACCCGGTCGATTTTTCGGAGTGGCGGGTGTTCCCCACCCAACAGCAAGCGCTAAACCCCGATTCCACGGATGGCGGCAAAGGCATGGCGGTGATGGGTGAGTGCACCTACAATTCCAACTTTGCAGCGCAATCGGTCAGCTTGATCGCCGAGGGGCCGTGCAATGATCTTTCGTACAGCCTCGCAGGTGTCACGTCGCCGTCTGCGAGCGGACTGCGCACGGCGTCTTTGATGCAAGATACCATCTTGTTTGGCTTCCGCATTTACCTGCCAACGGTGTTGAAAGGCTGGCAGAGTTACCCCTACGTTGCCCACATCGCCGTTGGCGGACGGCCCAAGGGCCTTGCGGCGGGCGGCGGCATCGTCTTCGTCACCCTGCCGGAGCAGAACCGCGTGGCCGTGCTCGACACGCGGGTGGGGAGCGTCGTCGCCTATATCCCCACAGAGGGGACTTACCCGCACACCGCGGTCATCGTCTACGACGCACCCTGGTTGGATCAATAGCCAGACTCAGGCACAAAAACGAGGCGTTGCGGGTTGCAACGCCTCGTTTTGTGTGGAAAAGCTCGAAGCTAAAGCATCGGGCTGAGAGAGCAAAGCCCTACGGGCTAAAGAATAGCGTGTCTTCTATTCCTCGAGGTCTTCCAGTTTAGCGCCCTGTCCTAGGCGAAGGCTTTGCCGTGCTTCCGCGACCCGCTGCAGAAATCGCGGGTCATGCTCTAGCCGGTAATCAAACCAATCGTCTTCCGTCTCAAAGCCGATCAGCACGCCCGCCGGTTTGCCGTGGCGAGTAATGATGATTTGTTCGTTCTCGGCCAACCGCAAATATCTTGATAAATCGTTTTTGACTTCCGCTATTGCGACTGTTTTCATTATTCTTGTTCCCCAATTCTATTGAGCCAGGACTCGGCTTCGGACTTTAATACTATTCCCAGGATCTCCACTGCGTCGGATGAAACATCATAAAACACCCGGATTTCGTCTTCTCGTAAGCGATATTGAGGCCGAGATAATCCGCGTAGACGTTTGATGCGGCTTCTACTTTCCTTGGTAGGTTCGTACCGCAGATGTGTTTTGATGGCATCCTTGACTCTTGTCCGCCAGTATGCCGTCAAGTTGTGCAGGTCTTCGATGGCTTCCGGTGAAAGGATAATCTCGTAACGCATTATAGCTATAGTATAGCCAGATTTAGCGGTAAGTCAACAGAAAACGGGCGGGGTGTGTTGCACCCCGCCCGTTGTCGTTAGGGAATCACGATTACGGATTCGTGGTTGGGCAGACGCGGCTCTGGTACGGGCCGTCGGGCAGCGAGGGGACCATCCCCTCCGGCAGGCCGATGGTGACGTGGCTGATGCCGTTGCTGGTGAAGTTCTGCACGATGAAGGTGAGCGTCAGCGTGCCGTCGCCGTTATCCGTGGCCCCGCCGAAGTAGAAGCCGAAGTAGCGGTTCTCATCCACCACCGGTTCCCCGGAGGGCAGCGGTGAGGTGAAGTCGGCTTCGAGCGGGACGATGCCCACATTTTGGCCGGCCTTGGCCTCCATCTGGATCGCCGTCAGCGACGCGGCTTGTTCGGCAGTGAGTGTGATCTTGAACTCGTCCATATCGCCGTTCTTGATCTCCGTCCCCGACTGGAACTCGAACTTGATGCCGTAGAACGGGTTGTTCGTCATCTTCTCCACGCCGTAGTTGCTCAAGCGCAGTTGACAGGCGTCCGGGTTGGGTGTGGGGTGCGGGGTGGGCATGGGCGGCTCGGGCGGCACGGGCGCCTTGGGCATTTCCTTGTGCTTGGGCGGTTGCTTTTCGGGCGGCATTACCTGGTGGTAATCTGTGCAGACGCTATCGCCAGCTTCCTCGCCGAGGAACCCGTTGTTGATCTGGTCGCCGATGTCCTTGGCGCGCTCCAGGAGCGGATCATTGGGGCTGGACGCGTTTAGGATGATGGTCTGCGCTTCCTCTAGTGCTTCCATCAGCGTGCCCTCGAAGAGGCCGCCTGACACGTCGAGGCGCACTACAGTTGTCGGGCCAACCTTACCGGAGCCGAGGTTGAGCCAGCTCGCCAGGTTCTGCTGCAAGGCCCGCGCCAGCATCGACTGCGGATCGCCAGGATAGGTGCTCTTCTTGCTCACCGTGCGCTGCAGGATCACTTCTGCTTCCGCCAGGGTCAGCGGAACGGGGTTGGCAATGGGTTCGGGGTTCATCAACGTGCTGTTGAGACCGCTGCGATACAGCGGGCTGGCGAGCGCCACGTTCTTGAGCGCCCATTCCAACGTCTCCGGACTTTCCTGCACGCCGTTGGTGCGTCCGGCGAGGACCTTGCTCACGTTGTTCTTCCAGTAGCCGATCGTGCGCGGGCAGTTGCCTTCGGGCCAGACCGGCGGCGGATCGCAGGGCTTGTCTCCGCAGACCGGCACAAGCTCGTAGGTGGTGCGAATCCAGACGGTGTTGTGGATGTCAAGTCCCTCGATGTGCCAGGTGTAATACCCGGGCTGAATCGTATCAATGTAGGCGTCCGCCGGGATGTTGGGATCGGTGCTGATCAAGAATTTCTCCCATTCCTCGGTTCCGGAGGGGTTGTCGTTTATGTGAATCGGCTGCCCAGCGGGGTCGATGATTGAGTAGATGACGGCGGGTGAGCGCCGGTAAAGCGGGTGAGAATGATCGTCAGCAGGCGCGCCGATGCCGGAGCCGCCTCCGCCGACACCTTGTGGAACGGCGGCTTCGTTGGCCCACTCGGGCACGATATTGCCAGTCACGAGATCGTCGGTATCCAGGTCTTCTCCGACGGCTGAAGTCCCGCGATCAAAATCTCCATCCCATAATTCCAGGGTCTGGACAGCGTTTGGCAAGTAGAAGTGAAACTTCCAATCACCTGTATAGGTCGAGGGACCTGCGTTATTGAGGTTTCCAGTATATTCAGGATACAAAATTGGGATATCGGTTCGGAGGTTACCAACCATTCCTACGATAGCGAAATTCGCATTCACCAAGTCCGCCATCCCCGTGCTTAAATAGCCGTTCGAGCGCAGCTTCAAAGCATTGATCCCGCTTCCCTCGACGGGGCGCGTCGCCTCGAGCCTGTAGAAGTAATGTCCGGAAGGGCTTTGCGCTGTGTTCACGTTATTTAAATTGATTGTGTACCAGGCGTTGTTGGGCATGTTGTCCTGGTTGCCGCGCCATTGCCCGATCACGGTCTGCCCTTGCCCATTCTTGAGCGGGTCGGCGTAGAGTGTGTACGTGCTCTCGGTGGTTGTGTTGTCCCAATTGCTCAGCCGAAGATTGATATTTCCCGCACCATCGCGACCAGAATCTCCATCGAAGATGCCGAGTTCAAACGAGGCATAATTTGCCGGGACGCTGAGCCACACGACAATCTTTTCGCCGCCGAAACTCGCCATATCTTCCCCGGGCATCGAGAGGAATTTACCGTCCGTCTCGCTGCACGTGGGGATGCAGGTGTATCCACCCTCGGGGGCAGGGTAGGGATCAGGCAGAGGAATGACCACCGTACCTGCGCCGGGGATCAGCTCCCACCAATTCGCCAGTTGTCCTACGATAGCGACAACCAGCGCCAACGCCAGAACGCTGGCCACGGTGCGTTTGCCGGTCTTGCTGTTGAACCAACGACTGATCTTAGACATTGCGATTCTCCTTTCCAGAAAATGATAAAGATTACTTTGGTCGACCTTGCGAAGGTGTGCGAACCTTTGGTTCCTAAACCTTCGCAAGGTTTTCTACTCCTATAGTCGCCATGATAGGGCGCTATCGGTCGCGAGTTATGAATTTTCCAGAGCATTTTTACCGCGGAGAGCGCAGAGTTCGCAGAAATAGCCGTTCTCTGCGTTCTCGGCAAACTCTGCGGTGGAATATTTGCTAAGCCATTCACAGTTTATGATCGGTATCACCGCCTTCGCCTGAACCAGAAAACGATGAGCGCAAGGCCTGCACAAATCGCCAGTACAATGGCGACGGTTTCCGCTTTCCCCATCATCGTCCCCGCGACAGGAACGCCGCCAGAAGGCAGCACTAATGCCGCGACGACGGCGACGACCGCGAGCGCGGCGATCGAGACCCACGCGCGTTGATAGGCAGGCATCCGCAGCAGGCCCTGCACACGTTGGCTCAGGGGCAACGGGCGCTGCTCCCATGCTATCTTAACCTGCTTCCGCACCTGACGGCGCAGGCTCTCCGGCGGTGGGTGCGGTGTGAGTACCTGCGCCAGCAGCGCCTCCACCCGCGTGTTCACCCCCTGATCGGTTTCCTTCGCATGATCTTTCATGATCTCCTCAAAGATAAACCACGAATCTACTCGAATTTTCACGAACGAAGATCAATATTAGCGTACATTTGTTACGGATTCTATGGACTTTTCTATGAATCCGTATTTTCCGTGGTCATCCGTGTACTTCTTCCTGATTAGTTTCTTTCACCCAACGCTTCTGCCATGGCCGCCATGGCCCGCCGGTAGCGTGATTTGGTCGCTTCCAACGAGATCCCTAGCGCATCGGCAACCTCCTGGAAAGGCAAGCCTTCGGCAAAGCGTAGGAGCAACACCTCCTGGTATGGCTCCGGAAGACGCTGCAAGGCCATACGCACGAGCAGTTGTTCCTGCCAGGCGATTTGTTCCGCCACGTCGTTCATGTCCGGGTCGAGTTCCACCGACTGAGGCTGGCGACCGCGCGCGCGGTAGAAATCTGCGACCTTGTGCCGCGCGATGGCCGAAATCCAGGTGCGGAACGTCGCCGTCGCCCGGTAACGCCGGATCGCCCTTACCGCCGCGACAAAAACCTCCTGCGTCACATCATCCACGGCCTCCGGCGGCAGCAGCGCGCGCAGGCGGTTGTAGACCACGGGCAGATAGCGGTCACAAAGCACGTCGAAGGCCAGCCGGTCTCCATCCTGCGCCAACTGCGCCAATTCTTCATCGGGCCGTGTGTTGAATGGTACGCTCATCTCTATAGTCGTTTACACAAGGTAAAATGGGTCGGGAAATGAGAAATGGGGCATATTTGCCATTCGCCATTTGCTATTCATATCTTACTATACTATAACCCAAGAACGTAAAACTTACAAAAGCATTACGGTTTGAACGCTAGCACGTAAAACTGTTGAAACGTTTGAACGACAAATACAGCCATGATTTACAAATCGCGCTTCTGACGCTACGGGCCGTGAAATGGATTTTTCGGCTACAGAAATTCCGGTTTCTTGACGTCAAAGCATTGAGGGCGACACATCGTCGCCCTCAATTTACTTTCGACACATTGTGAAAAGGGGTTGGGTTAGCCCAATCCCTGATCCCCAATCTCCTCCCGCCGCATACCCTCATTCGTTTATTCGTTGCTCATTCGTGGTTGGCCTTGGCGCATCTAACACCAGGTCATACGGCTTACGGCACCAATAGGTCTGCCCCTCTGTTGCCCAGATGGCGACCGTTTTTCCACCACATAGATACTTTATTACTGGTCCACGCATGGTTGTCAACATTACGCATACGAGCGGCGGATGCCACAGCCGACGGATGATTCCGCTGGCGCGCAGCCAACGATAGGGAGCACGGCCTATTGTCAAAAGACGACGCCGTAGACGCACGTAACGCGCCCACAATTGGCCTGCACGGCCACCCCAAACGCGGTAAGATTTGCCGCCGTGTAGCACCTGTGTCACACGCCCGATCAAGTTACAGGCTTGAACATGGCTTGCATCCGGCGTCGTGCACGCATCTCCCTGCGTGAGTAAGCCGTCTGCTGTACAGTTAACTACACGGTGCACGATAAGGCCACCAACAGGATTCTTTGATGTGCGAAACGCCACCACATCACCTACAGAAACATCCCGATAGCGAGTCTTGCGCACAACCAGTATATCACCTGGATGAAAGGTACCGGTCATACTGCTGCCTTGGTATGAAAAAATACTTAGCAACAATATAAACTCTCTTGATCCTAAATTACTGTTACACGCGCAAAATTATCTTTATCCAATACTATGGAATACTGACCCTACGTAGAAAGACCATCATTGCCCTCTTCACATGACAAGATGGCGGTATTACCAGTGTCACAACCTGAAACGCCGTTGCCTGTAGGAGTACACCAACCGCTATTTACATTATTTCCGATTGAACAGCCGGAGGCCCCAATTAAGGTATTAAACGCGCCCAAGTCAAGAATTTGCGGTTTTATATAATCAATTTTAGAATCCTTGCTACTTGCCATAGTTCTCCTCCATTAATCGCATAACACTTCATAAATCTTCTGGAATCTTACTTTGTAATGCACTAAAAATATCTGCTGAAAGCGGGAAGTGCAATTGGTATCCTGGCACAGCTTGGGCAATCAGCATCACACGTGAAAAGACCATCTTGCGAGACGCAATTTCAATGTTTGAATTAAAAGGGATGCCAAAAAACGCAACTAACAAGTGATAGCAATACTCTGGTATGTCAAGCCGCTCGACAAACAAGGCTTGAGCCTGATTGAGCTGAAAAATGGCTCGCAACGGAATTGGGCGCACATCAAGCAGGTCTTGTGGCGATAGTAATTTTTTCGCGTTGCCGATATCGCCCCTGGCTACTGCATATCTATTATCTGAATATGGAAAGATAAAATACGTCCAATCGTCGGCAAGCGGCTCCGCATAAGGCGACAACAAGCGGCATATTGTGCTCTTTCCAGCCCCGGAAAGCCCCAGGAACACCCACGCGCCATCATTGACCTTGACCGCAGAAGCATGGATAGCAAATGCCTTGGAGAGATCATATACTAATGCATTCCCTGTCATCTGCCTTAATCCTGACCTGATAAACGGCTTTGAGGAAATCGGTGCCTGGCAGCCATATCAGCACACAACCAATGGGGCGATATCAGTGTCCCATTATCCTGATAATTCTGCGCCACGCAGTAGGTCAAACAGCGTCCGGCATGGATGCAGTGTTTACATATTCCAGGATACGGTGCATTCAAATCTGCACGCATTTGTGAAAGTACAGGGTGGTGAAGCCATACCTCTGCCACACTGGTATTGCGCACATTGCCGAAGGCCAGTTCAGGAATTGTCCGTCCGATGCCACACAACGCCATTTGCCCATCACCCAACAACCCCAAAATGTTGTGTACATGGCACATTCCGTGATTGCCGGCATGGAGTAATTCTCCCACCGAGTATAGCGCCAATGGCGTGCTGAGGATCAGTGGAATGGGTGTCTTTGCCTGTAACTCACCGCGAACCCAGTGCGCCAGTTCCACAATCTCCTGCGCATCCAATGTCTCACCGTGCTGTTGCATTGCAATCCCACGGCCTGTAGACGTCACCGGGTTGAATTTCACCGATCCTGCGCCCAGGTCGACCGCCATTCGCACCACATCTTCAATGTGCGGCACAGTCTCGCGGTAGGGGCACATAATCACCTGCGGCCTGTATCCTGCGTCCACCAGGTGCTTCAGCCCGCGCGTCGCGGCGTCAAAGCTGCCGGGGACGCGGCGGAAGGCATCGTGGACCTCGGCGTTGGGGCCGTCCAGGCTGACCGAGACGAACCACAGCTTTGTTTTCTCCTTAAGGTGCCGGGCCAGCGCTCCGTCAATCAGCGTGCCGTTGGTTTCCATGGTAAGGGATAAGCCCTCGGCTGTCAAGTAATCGGCGATCTCGACGAACTGTGGATGCAGAGTCGGCTCGCCGCCGGTCAGTTTGGCGCTGCTCAGGCCTAGGGGCTTGGCTTCGGCCACGGCTTTGCGCAGCAGTCCCAGGTCCAGGCACTCCCCGGGATCGGGCTTGCCGTTCACAAAGCGCGGCGCGATCCAGCAGTGGCGGCAGTGCAGGTTGCAGCCGTCCGTCAGGTAGAGGTAGAAGGTGGTGAGTGCAGGCACGCCGTCGGGCAGGTTCAGGGCGGGGGCGTCCGGGCCGGGCGCTTCCTCGGGGAGGGGGTCACAGACGGTCATCATGACCTCGCAGGCGCTTGATGCGCCAAAGCGTAAACACGCAACGCCGCAGCCAAATAGCGCTGATAATGATCACCTTGCGCTTTGAACCATTCCAAAACTTCTGGCTCGACCTCCACCATCACCTCAACTTTTGACTGCGGCATCCGCCATTGTGCAGTCGCAAAGAACTCCTCTTCCAAAGGAGGAATATCGGAGGTATCAATCATTTCATCGGTCATGGCGTCAAGACGCTCCAAATTCGTCTTGATAAGCTTTTTCATATCGTTTCCTTTCATCACTCGTTGCCTTTCTAAAAGAGATCAGCCGGATTGTATCAGAATGTGGCTCCGTAAAGATAACCACAACTACCCGTAAGGCCAGTAGACCAATCCCAATCGAGCGATCTCCCTCGTACTCCTCACGGTCATCGAGTTTCACCAACATAGGGTGATCAAACACGAAGTGTGCATCCGCAAAATCAAGTCCGTGTTTTTGAAGGTTAGTCGCGTTCTTTTGTGGATCCCATTCGAACTTCATTTTTCACCGTAGTTTTGTGATTTCTGCACACCAGGCACGATTTGGAAATCGCGGCTGCGTGGTCCCGCCAGTCTCCAGACTGTAACACGGATCCTCGCCCTTGAAAACGCGGTAGCAGTTCATCGGGTTGCGGGCGTTGACCTCGCCGGTGTGGAAGATCGCGCCCTGCGGACAGCCGCCTGTACAGAATCCCTGGTAAGTACAGTCACGGCACGTCTCCAACGATTGCAGCGGGATTGTGCGCCGCTGCCGCAGCATCACCATCGTGGGATGCGATAGCCACACCTGCTGGAAATCGTCTTCGCCGATGACGCCGAGCGCCAGTTCGCTCAGATTGTGGCAGGGGACGATGGTGCCATCGTGCAATATCGCCAGCTTGCTCCACATGCCGCCGCAGCCGCACAAGGTCCCGCGACCGGGGAATCCGGTTTCGCCCCGCGCCAGCGCCCCCTCAATGCGCTCGGATTCGCGCGCCAGGGCCAGCGGCCCCGCCGTCGCGCCGATGCGCCCGTCGTAATGCGCCGTCAGCTCGGTGAGCGTCTGCATAGCCTGGCGGCGCTGCGCGGGTGTCAGGATGATGTTGTCCTCCTGGCGCTCGACGATGCCACAGGCGTAGGCTTCGTTGGTGCTGAAGCTCTTCAGCCCCACGTCCTCCAACAGCAGGTGCGCGATGTTTTCCAGGTCATCGACGTTGTGGCGGGTGATGGTCACGCGCACCGTCATCGGGAAGCCCGCCTCCACCAGCAGCCGCAGGCCACGGATAGCGTGGTCGAAGCTGCCGGGACGGGTTTTGTTGTGAATTTCAGCCCGCGAGCCGTCGATGGAGATCTGGATGGAGTCCAGGCGCAGGCGGCGCTTGCCCTGCTCGAACTGCGCCAGCACCTTCTCGGTGACGAGCGTGCCGTTGGTCAGCAGGCCGTAGCGCATCCGGCTGTCGATCACGCCGTCGATCAACTCGAAGAGGTCAGGCCGGGTGAAGACTTCACCGCCGGTCAGGGTCACGCGCTGCACCGCCAGGTCGCCCAACTCCGCGAAAAATCTTAGCCATCGTTCGGTGGGGAGGTCGCGCAGCGCGACCATCTCGTCGGCGTAGAAGCAGTACTTGCAGCCGAGGTTGCACCGCCCGGTGATCGCGATGTCCACCAACTTCGGTGCGCCTATGACTTTGGGGAGTGAGAGATTGTCCAACAATATGTTCCTCTAATTAGCCACCGAGTACACAGAGATCACAGAGAAAAAAATGCTGGGTCCTGTGAGTGCTCTGTGGCTTCAATCTTGGAATGTTCCAACGCTTAAAATTGTACCGCGCCCTGATAAATGCCCACGAAGCCCCTGGCGACCAGTTGCTCCATAAACTCATCGACGTCACCCGCCACACTGTCCTCAGGGATGTTGTTGCACCGGTTTACCAGCGCCGTCACCACCGCGGCCTTGTCGCGCGGTTCGCGCAGGGCTTCCCAGATCAGCAGGCCGGTGGTGTTGATGACCAATACTGCATCTGTATCAGGGTTGAACAACAGCGCGCCGTCCGGCCCTTCCTCGCGGCACGACACGTCGGGATTGACGATGTACAGAGTCGATTCAGTTGTGTTCATGGTTGGCCTCTTATCAGTAAGGTCGTTATTCTTTGGACAGGATTCACAGGATTTTCAGGATGCATCTGGCACCGGTTCGACGATGCCGAGTTGTTCCATTTGCCCAAGGATGACGCGCGCGTCGTCCAAAATCACTTCCACCGGTTGGGCGTAATCCGCAGCCATCGCCGCCGCGACGGCTTCCAGCGAGGTCTTGCCGTCCAGCCGGTTGACCAAATCACGCGCGGTGGCATTCAGTTCCACCAGACGCAAGTCCTCGCAGTGCAGCGCCAGCGAGCGCTCGCCGAAATCCTCGATGGCGACGACGGGGTTGAGGCGATAGATTGGCATTGGGTTGAACATAAGTTCTTCAAACGCTTGCCTGTACCGGCGCGATAGCGATATATTCAGCAAAGGAGTGGGATTTTGGGACGGGTAGCTGATCTTCAAGCATACCTTGCACGTGCATCTCAATTGCCTGGTGCATATTGCGCGCAGCTTGCTCGCGCGTTCTTCCGGTCGCCACACAACCGGGCAAATCAGGTGAATAGGCAGAATAGTTCCCGTTTGCCTTTTCGATGACAATCAGAAAGCGATACATCTCTGGTTACCCTTTCTTTGACCTTTGTACCTGAGCCTGCTTGAAAATGCTATTGAGTGTGCCAGGTGCTAAATCGTCACTGGGATGTCCGGCTATCGTGACACGACCGGGTTTCGTAGGGTGTTTGAATTGCCGATGGCTACCCTTTGTTGCTATCAAATACCAACCATCATCCTCTATCAATCTGATAATTTCACGAACTTTCATAATTGCTGAATTAACTTTGCCGGTTGGAATTCATCCCTCTATGCACGATTATACCTTTACCGGGCATAAGTCAAGCCTTTGCGCAGATCGAACACATCGACGTCCAACCTGTCTAGACCTTCACCAGCGCCGCATACAAATCAGGCCGCCGGTCGCCCACCGTATCCAGTTCGAACGCATCCGGCCGCAGCACGATGCGTTTTTCGCGCGCCTGCTCGGGCTCGATTTCGGCGTAGCAAATCTCTTCGCCCGCGCCAGCTTCTGCCAGCACGTTACCGCCCGGATCGGTGATCTGGCTGTGACCGAAGAACCAGAATCCGCTCTCCTCGCCGCAGCGATTGCAGGCCAGCAGGAACACGCGGTTCTCCAGCGCCCGCGTGCGGGTGACGAACTGCGGCGCGTTCTGCGAGCCGTCGGGCCAGTTGGTGGGCAGCGCGATGATGTCCGCGCCTTCCAGGGCCAGCACGCGAGCGGCCTCCGGGAAGCGCAGGTCGTAGCAGATGACCATGCCCACGCGCCCGATGGCGGTTTCCCACACGCGGAAACCGCTGTCGCCCGGCGTCGTGAAGCGATCGATGCCCAGGAGTGGCAGGTGCGCCTTGCGGTACACGCCGGCCACGCCTTCCGGACCGATCAGCGCCGCGCTGTTGTATAGCGCCGCGCTGTTGTAAAGGTTCTCGCTGCCGTCGCGTTCGAGCAGACCGACTACGGTGTATGCGCCAGTCTCGCGGCAGGCCGCCGCCAGCGCATCCGTCGCCGGGCCGGGGATGGTCTCCGCTGCTGCGTACCCCGCTTCCAATGTTGCAAAGCCGTAGCCGGAGACCGCACACTCCGGGAAGACGACCAACCGTGCGCCCTCTCCCGCCGCCTCACGGAACAGCGCCAGGATGCGTGCCAGGTTTGCTGCGTTCTGCCCCAGTTGAGGGTCCATTTGCGCGACGGCGACTTTTACGCTCATTGTTTCTCCCTCCGAGAATAAACCGCTAATCTCGCTGATCTACGCGAATCCTTCTGAAATTTGTAGTGGTCAGAAGTATATACGAATTTGGTACACGGACGAACACGGAAAACACGGATTTCTTTTCTTAAAAAAATCCGTAGAATCCGTCAAATCCGTGTACAATTCTTTGACTGGTCATTGCAAAATCATCTTGACCATTACAGAATCCTTCAGAAATTAGCGAAGATTCAACCAATGCAGACATTCGCGTGATTCGCGGTTAAGGGTTCGTAAAAGAATAATTCCGCGCAGGGTGATATAATGCAGCCATCTCGAATCAAGAAATGGCGCTATGAAACCAGAAATCACACAAGTCGTGCATCAATGTCAATGTAGCATCTGTCAAGC